>Ga0137415_10000264_pt1 | contig 47168 bp, 50 predicted proteins | sample CZODoug3_1_1_16f_FD_183082 | JGI IMG/M metagenome (GOLD analysis project Ga0137415, IMG submission 183082) | Vadose zone soil fungal communities from Angelo Coast Range Reserve, California, USA - CZODoug3_1_1_16fungal (Hybrid Assembly) | ecosystem: Environmental > Terrestrial > Soil > Vadose...
GTCTCGATAGGTCGAAGTTCCATTTCAAACGATACTCCTGTTTCAGCAAGGAGGTCCAAGAACCTGTTGGATTTGCTCAGTGTCAACACGTTCCTTGGATGTATCATCCGAAGAAACTCTGGTTCGACATATGGGTCGATCCGCAACACCAGAAGAAGGGCATAGGAAGCGCGCTCTACGAGCAGCTGAACCAGGACTTCAAGGAACTTGGTACAGTCACATCTTGGACTGGTGTAAGAGAGGACATGCCACTCCCGATCAAGTTCGCATTGAACCGAGGGTTTCATGAGAAGATGAGAGCTTGGGAATCACGCCTCAACCCCGCCAACGTCAACCTCTCAGCTTTCCAAAAATACGTCGAGAAGGTGTCCCAGCGTCGAATCCACTTCGTCACATTGGCCGATGAAATGAGAAGCGATCCTGCATGTTACAACAAACTCCACGCTCTAGTTCAATCCATCTCAGAAGATATTCCTCGACCCGAGCAGTTCACTCCAGTCTCATTTGAGCAATGGTCAGCGTTCGAAATGAAGAGTCCCAACTTGGTCCCTCAAGGCTACATGATAGCCAAGGATGGTGACAAGTATGTGGGGATGAGCACGGTGTGGAGGGCTCAGAAGGATCCGAAAGGACTCTATCAGGGACTAACCGGAGTGGTACGAGAGTACCGGGGGCGAGGAATAGCGGTCGCCTTGAAACTCAAAGTCATCGAGTTCGCACGCAACAACAAGTACGAGAAGCTCAAGACCTGGAACGACTCGACCAACGCTCCCATGTTGGGGATCAACCTGAAGCTAGGGTTCAAACGAGAAGTAGGCTGGATAACTCTCGAGAAGAATCTGGCATAGATCAGAATGAAGTCCAAGCTCCCCGTTCTAAACCTCAAAGGCTCACCCCGCCAGATAGGATACAATCACGGAAAGAAGGCTCGCTCAGAAATCGAGCATAATCTAGAAGTCTACTTCCGTCGTTTCAAAAGCGAAACCGAGCTCTCACGCGACGTTGCCGTCAGTCGAGCGGCAAAATTCTTGGAAGTGATCAAGAAGGTCAGCCCGGAATACGCGGAGACGATGAAAGGTGTCGCTGCAGGCTCAGGTCAAGAAATTCTCGACATAACTGCGTTGAACGTTCGGTATGAGTTGATGTATAGTCAGTTCTCGAAGATCGGATTGAAGCCAATGCCCAAGACTTTCGGTTGCACAGCCTTCGCCGCTCTTCCAACAGCAGTTGACAATGGACACTTGATAATGGCTCAGAACTGGGACTGGATACCTGAGGTCAAGGGGCTCTTCCTAAAGGTCAGAAACGAAAACAGCCCGGATGTCTTGTCGTTCACGGAAGCGGGAGTAGTCGGAGGCAAAATCGGGTTGAACTCTGAAGGGGTTGGTTTGCTAATTAACGGAATTGTATCGAGCAAGGACGACTGGGCACGGCTAAAGAAACCCTTCCATGTCCGATGCTGGGAGATACTAAGGTCGAAAACTCTAGGAGGCGCGGTCAAGGTCGTCGCCGAAGGTCAGAGGAACTGTTCAGCCAACTTCATTCTGGGACAACAGAAAAAGACCGGATTGGGAAAGGTGGTCGATGTTGAATCCGCTCCAGAAGCAGTGTGCGAGCTTGGACCTGACCGAGGAGCGCTTGCGCACACCAACCATTTCTCGAACCCGCGAATATTAGGCGTAAAACAGGTCTTGGACGAAGAGCGATTATCGACCCTTCAGCGATATCGAAGGATCCAGAAGCTCTTGGATGGAACAGTTCGAGTGGGACAAAAGCTGAATCTAGTTGCAGCTCAGAACATGTTGAGAGATCATCAAGGAAAGCCTGAGTCTGTCTGTCGTCATTCAAACTTGAAACTGGCAGAATACGAGAGATATGAGACGGTAGTTTCTGTAATCATGGATCTTCACAGCAGGAAACTGTGGGCTACAATCGGGTCGCCATGTTCTTCGGAATATCAGTCTATGACGCTTTGAGAATGTCCCGTGGGAGAAATATCTAACCGAATTGTATTTCAAGAGGTAAAGGCTAGTTAACGCAAGGTGGTGGGCAGAACAATGCCATCTGCTCAAAAGCGTCGTGTCTTGGAGAAGACTCGTAAGCGGGAGAAACGAGGAAGAACCTATCTCGTAGCGATAGTTCTGATAATCATCGCTGTAGGCATTGGCTGGTACGTCTATGCGTCAGCAACGGCGCCGAGACCAGATTTCACCATCGCAGCTCCTGTTGGCGTCACGATTCATGCGGGTACTCCGACTATTTCAACAGTTAATGTGACCGCTGTAAATCAGTTCACCGGAACCATTCTTTTGTCAGCGAAGGGGTCGCCTGGTCTGATTGCATCAATCAATCCCTCCTCGGTGACTGGCTCGGGCACTGCTATACTGACAACATCCGCAACAACTAATGGTAGTTATACCGTGACAGTTACCGGAGTAAGTGGGAGTCTGACCCATTCCGTGACCCCAAACGTAGCTACTCCAGTGTTTGCTACGCTCTCTACTTCCAACGGGACTATAGTGATCGAGCTCTATCAAGCCCAAGCCCCTAAGACTGTGGCTAACTTCGTGCATCTCGCCGAGTCAGGATTCTACAACAACCTCACTTGGCACAGAATTCTTCAGGCCAATCCCGCCATAATACAGACAGGAGACCCAAACACGAGAAATGGTACAGGGAACAGATCAAACTGGGGGCTAGGCGGATCGTCACCAACTGTGCCTCTTGAAATTGATAGTTCTCTACACAACAATGTTGGCTACCTGGGTATGGCTCGCTCTCAGGCTCTAGACAGCGGGAGTTCCCAGTTCTACATCAACATGGCCGACAACAACGCTCTTGACGGAGGGTACACTGTCTTTGGGAAGGTGATTGGCCCCATGAGTGCGGCCACGGCCCTTTGGAAGGCTCAAGTTGATTCCCAAGGTCAACCGATCTACGCGTACGCGGTGTTGCTTACTGGTGTAACAATCACGAACAGTCTATGAGCAACGGCTCGGGCTCAACATTTTCTTCTTTATGGGCCCGCTGCTGTTCTTAGATAGTACGCCCAGTATCCCTTCCATCGTCCGTATTTCTCTGCGATAACATGAAGCCTCTGAAGGGTCAATGGTTTCCCGTAGACCCTGCCTGCAGCCGCGATAAGCCGTTTTTCCACCGCCAGTTTCTCCATCCTGCCAAGGCCTCTTAGAAGAATCAGTTTCGCCGACCAGTCCCCTATTCCTCTGATGTTTTTCAGCCATTCCTCAACCCTGTCATAGTCGGCAGTTCTCAAGAACCTTTCATCAACCTGATTGAACGCTATGATTACTTCGCCTAGGTACTCCTCCCGGCGCTCATGTTTGACAAGGGCCTTCAACGCCTCTTTTGGGGCTCCTGCAAGTTGGCCAGGCTCTGGAAAAGCCCGATATGGCTGACCACTTACATCGAGGCTGGTGCCGAAACGTTCAAGCAACGCTTGCTTTACTTTGCGTGCCGCGCTCAACTGGTTCCGCTGTGAAAGAACGGCCCAGCATGCGCATTCGAACGGAGTGAGGAACTTAACCTGGTGGAGCCCGTAGAGCTTCTGAAGGACCGGCGCAAAGTTAGAATCGTTGATGGCTATGCGGTAGAACTGATCTAGATCATCGGAGAGGCTCAGAAAGAACGATATCCTATCGATTACTACCTCGGTTAGTCCGCGAGAAAAGGGATGGTCGGCGAAGAGAGTGTACTTTAGCCCAGGCATCTTGATTGTTCCGGTCGGTTTTAACTGGAACACAATGGCGCGGCCACCAACCCGAACCGCTTTAGTCATCGACATCTCGCTAATAGTCTGGTCCTCTCTCATCGGGGGAAACATTCCTAGAAAGTCCAGCGATTTTGCAAAATCGAAGGGCGGGGTCGGCCTGAGTGAACCCTCTTCGGAGTACAACCCCATTTTGGCCCTCCTTTCTACCAAAATTAATCGTATGATTGCCTACTTAGGTAGGCCGGAGGATCATCTCTTTGAAGCGAAGACCAGAGGGAATCGATATGGTACAGGTCGTCGATGATCCAAGGAAAGTGGAAAACGCCTACGATCATCAGTACGAGAATCTTGCAAGAGAGATCGCGAGTCTTGTTCTTACGAGGAGTGGGATTCTTGCGGAGATCGGGGGTGGGAAAGGCCAGCTAACTATCCCTCTGGCCAAGCTTCTCCCCCGTCACCGATTCAATGTCGTGGACACGTTTACTGGTGCATATTCCGGGACCCTTATCCAGTTGAACAAGGCTCTATCTCGAGCGAAGCTGACCAGCCGGGTCAACGTGCACAGGGCAGACTATCTGGACTGGCTATGGGAGGAATTTTCTGACAAGTATGTGGGAGTAATCTCAAGCGAGTTTCTCCCAGAGATCGATTCCTACGAGCTGTCGATGTTCTTGTCAGAATGCTATCGCATTTTGAGACCCGGCGGTCTAACGGCTCACTCATTTCTATCCCCAATAGGCAGAAACCGTCGACAGAGGTTGATGATAGAGGCGGACAGTAACCCGAAGTGGACAAGAACCCCTCCCAAGGAATGGTTCTCTCCCAAACCTGCCCTCGTATTGTCGGAGCTAAGACGAGTGGGCTTTCGAAATCTCCACATGGAGAAGGTCAAGAGCAATCTCATCATAAAGGCTGATGCGGTGAGGAATCTCCTCCATAGCTGGGATGTCAGGAATGCATTCTGGAAAACACACAAGTTGCAGCTAGTGAGCGATGGATTGGAGGTCCCCGATTGGGTGATTGTCTCAGGTCGCAAACCCTAGAGAAGCTGGCTTACGGCTCAGATCTCGTCGAGCGAGAAGAAAATGGGGGTTCAAATAGCGAGACGCAAGCAACATGCTCGACTGTCTACGCAGTCTCGTTTTTCTCTGTCTCTTGTGTTCGGTCCATGGTCCCGCCGCATCCGCAGCCAGGCCCGCAGCAGCAACAACTCAAGTCACGCTTCACCTCGGTTAGTCAGTTACTTTTCTAAAGTATTTAAACAGGCAAGTACCCAAACAGTAACGGAGTTACACGATGGTAAGGACGAAAGAAGGAGAACCCTGCTGCATCTGCCCATGCCCGTGCGAGGGCATAATCGAGATCATCGGCAAAAAATGGGCGTTATGCGTACTAGCCCTGCTAGGAAACGATGGAACCCTGCGCTTCAACAAGCTATCCCAAAAACTTCCAGGAATCAGTGCGAAGACATTGACAGAGGTTCTGAAGGATCTTCAGCGAACCGGGCTAGTTAGGCGTCAAGCCTTCGCCGAGATCCCGCCACGAGTGGAATATCATCTGACGAAAGAAGGGAATGAGTTGACTATGCTGGTGGCGCCGTTGATGGTCTGGGCCGACAAGATGACGGGGCTTGTCAAGCTGGAATCCTAGGCTGTTTAATTCTAGACTCAACAAGTTTTCCAGCTCGTTCCTCAAGCTGAGCAGCTTCCTTTCGAAGGTCGGAGACCTGTTTCGAGATCTTCTCCACATACTTTTGGTCATCAAGACTTGCTAGGTTGATCAGGACATTGCTTGCGGCTCCTTCAACAGCCGCACGCGCTGCAGAAACAGCAGTCACCACATCCGACAACGCATTCGTGGATCCTTTCTCCGCGACCTCCCGAGCCAGTCGCAAAACTCTGACTGAACAGTCGAGCGTTGAGAGCGGAATCTCGGATGCTTTGACAGTCGCTTCTTCTATCGCCTTCTTTCGAGCCTCAAGCTGATCCTTCGAGAGCCTGAACGCTTTCATCACCAAGTCAAAGGCCTCGGTATCCTCCACAACAAGGCGTAGAAGTTTCTGGCGAAGAGCATCGCCCTCCTTCACAACCTCGTTGAGCCCCTCTACACCTGGAGGCGCTTCTTTCTTTCCCATCGTTATTCGCGCAACCATGCAGAGAAGACCAGCCGCAAGTGCTCCAATGTACGCGGAGACACTTCCGCCTCCCGGAGTCGCCTTCTTGGAAGCGACTTCATCGCTAAACACAGCCAAACTCTGATCCGTCAACGTTGTGGGCCTGGGTGCGAAGAGCTTCCTTTCCAGGACTTGGTCCCGGCTGAAATTCTCTAGGCGCAAGTAGAACTCTGCCGAGTCAACGAGGGAGTCCATTGGCGCGAGCCCAACGATCTCGCTCCCGACAACTGGGGTCCCGTAGCGATCAGCGAAGAGCTTGACCAACTCATACGCTTTGAACAGTTGGCTCTTGCGATAATTGGTCAGGTTCATTGACACTTGCACTATTCCGCGCTCTTTCAGCCCGAATCCGAGAGCTTTTACGAACGCTAGCCCGCCATCTTTTGCCCGTAATTGATGGGCGATCTTTTTCGCGACATCTAGATCGCTCGTACCAAGATTGACATTGTAGGCTACCAGAATCTCTCGGGCCCCAACAGCCGTCGCCCCCGCGGTGGCATGGATCTTCTCGGGACCAAAGTCCGGTTTCTTCGCCGGGTCCCTACCAATTTTGTCTCGAAGGCCCTCAAACTCTCCTTCCCGAACGTCAGCGAGGTTCCGTCTTTCGGGAGTCGCTGCCGCTTCCTCGTAGAGGAAAACAGGCACGTGAAATTTCTCGGCAAACTCTTGCCCGAAAGAACGGGCCAGAGACACGCAATCATCCATCGTTACCCCGGATAAAGGTACGAAGGGAACAACATCGACAGCGCCCATTCGCGGGTGCTCACCCTTGTGATGTCTCAGATCGATAAGTTCAATCGCCTTTTGGCTAGCAGCTAGGGCAGCGTCTTTCACGGGTCCAGGCTCGCCGACGAAACTAATCACGGACCGGTTGTGGTCCGGGTTGGATTCCACATCGAGAAGCATGACGCCAGGCGTTTTTCTTATCGCGTCTGTGATGGATTCGATGACCTCTCTCCTCTGGCCCTCGCTGAAGTTGGGAACACACTCGACTAGCCGCAATCTGGACGTCTCCGACACAATTCTTCCTCTTCCGGTCTCTTTAATAGTCAACCAGGCTAGAGAAACTCGATCCTGTGATCAACTAGTTTCTCAAAATCTCCTCTAAAATAGAAATTTCCCCGAAAGCTTCTCCCTTCTATGGCGTGTCTGTACCAGTATCTGTCGTCCTCCCACATATCGTCGAAGGGAGGTTGGTCGATTGGATGCCATCTTAGAATGCCCTCTTTGCTCTTCTTGAGAGTGCCCTGGAACTCATTCGTGAGGAATACGTGTGCTATCCAGTCAGGGTCTTGGTGTTTGTCGTGCTTGAAGAAGACGAGCGTTCCAATTTTTCTCGGCTTTTGGATTTCTAGACCAGTCTCTTCGTAAACTTCTCGTATAGCACACTGTTCTGCAGTCTCCCTGGGTTGTAGTTTTCCGCCTGGCGCGTTCCATTTGCCGGCTCCGAAGAGCCCGGGGTTCTTCTTCAGCAACAGAACCCTGTTATCGTGGAGGATGAAGCACAGGGTCGCTTGAATCGTCATCGGAACAATTCAGGGGTTGCGTTTCTGTTTGAGCAGGATGATGGCCTGCGCAAGGTCCCCGCCTGATTGTCGCAGCGCGGTCGTCGCCTCTTCACTGGATACGCCAGCTTGTGAGGCGACAAGTTTCACGTCGTCGTCCGAACCTCCACCTACTCCTTCCTCTCTCATTGTTCCCCCTCCGACCTGGTAGACGGTCTGTCCCTGGACTGTTACAGTGGCCACTTCAGGGTTGTCAATGACAATCCTCTTGGTCGGGGTTTCCATGATTACTTTGGTGACGTCGTCTAGTTGTTGGACTTGCATGCCCATGCGTTGCATCATCCTGTTTGCTTCGCGGGGATTGATCTTTCCTCGACGCATCATCGCGAAATCATTCTCTTCCATCGGTCCGGTGATTGTTAAGCCTATTCAGAATCAGCTGCTCCGTGCCGAACCTTCACAGCTATCCCAATCTTGAAGCTCTGCATTTCTATTGCGTTGAAGAAGGACCTTCCGACAGCCAACAACCGGTCTCTCTTGTCCACCACCAGCACCTCCTCCTCAGGCCGCAGCTCAGGATCCACTCCGATTACGTGTTTGGCGAACACGTTTCCACCCTCCCTGATGAACGCCTCCACTCCAGGAGTAACCTTGACCCTTAGCTTTGGGGCCTTGAAAACCCGTTTTAGTGCGAGGCCTCCATTCACGGTCAATGCCAGGAGCCCGTCCTTGGGACGGTAGGTTGCCAGTAATTTCCCGTCGTCGTAGACATGGCGTATCCTGTGCGTGTTAGGGGATCGCACGATTAGTATTGACGGGGGAAAGGCCTTCTCAGCTCCTTTGCCGAACTGGTAGGCGGCTACCGCTCTTATCCGGCGTAGCTCGTGGAGCTGGGGTTTGACGGGTAGGAGGGGCATTCTTGTTCCGATAGCTAATTAAGCGGGGTCGGAGGATATTTCTACTGTTTCTCGCCGCGAGGTCTTGTAACAGCCATTGTACTGTGAGGTTTGCGGGAGCGAGATAGTCGGTAAGCCCGGCAGGTCTCTTGTGGAAGGCGCGACCCTGATCGTTTGCCAGCAGTGTTCGAGCCTGGGGAAGGAGCTTCCTGGTTTTCCCGAGAGAAAGCCACGTTCGGCCAGGAGCGGTCCGGTGCCGTCCCATACTAGAACTCCGATAGAGAGCCTGCCGAAAGCCGTTGAAGAGTCGGATCTAGTCGAGGATTATCCCGAGATCGTAAAGGAAGGCCGTGAGAAGCTAGGCTTGTCACAGACGGATCTCGCATTCAAGGCGAAGGAGAAGGTGACGGTGATCCAGAAGATCGAGTTAGGCAAGATACTGCCGACGATGCGATTGACCAAGGAACTGGAACACATTCTACGCGTCAAGTTGCTCGCGCCGAGAGCAGAGCTTGAGGTTTCCACCATTCCGGTCAGGCAAGTCGGGCCTAGAGAGCTAACCCTCGGCGATGTAGCGCTAGTAAGGCATAGGGATCCAGAAAACAAGTAAAACCTAACTCCGCGCAAGCCTGACTCTAGAAGCTGGTTTCCACAGCCTCCTTCTTGCAAATCTTACTGTTTCTCTAACTATCTTTCTCGCGTAACTTTTCTTTTCCTCTAACTAATTTTTCTGCTAACTATTGTGTGACCCCCCCGGGGTGGTCGATTTTCCCGCGCCCCGCCCTCCACGAAATCAGCCGTTTTTCCCAGGGATTCTTAGTCCCAGGTGGCTGATCAGCTATCATCGTGGACCGCTGGAACCTTTAGAAATAAAGAGGTTGAAACGGGGAGCGGCTACCGAAAAGATGACAGTTAGAGTAGCACCATTAGTCGTTCCCGAAGAGGTTTTTCTGCGGGACACCGATAGAAAACGGGCAAAGAAGGGCATTCTTGGTGGAGCAGAAGAGAAGGTCGTCTTCGCCAAGACGATTTTTCTACCCTATCTAGACTTTACCTATCGTTTTCCAGCGGAAAAAGGCCTTCTATCAAAGCAGACGGTGATCAGCGAAGGTCGGTCAACGATGTTAGCTTTGCGAGAGGCGAACTTCGGGTTCGACCCCAGGCTGGTTGCGCTGGCTCCCATGCTCGCTGATATGGTGGAGGACTCCAGATCGGTCATTAGTGGTGTTGACTCCACGGTCTTGGTGAGCGAGCGATTAGCTGAACTCAAGAATCTCTTGAGAGATTATGAGGCACAGTCAGAGGAGAGGTTGAAACAGTATGAGGCTCTCCCGAAGGAGAGTCCCGCGAGGGAAAATCTGAAGGAGAATATTGAGTTCCTGAGAAAGACGAAGTTGTTGCGATGGAAGATGTTTGCCGACGGACTGCAGCTTCCATCGAGGTTCGATCTGGACAAGCTAGAGCTTTTGGACGGGACATTGTTCTACATGCCCTTTTTCATTGCAAAACTTGTTCGCGGCGGAGAGAGACGATACATTGTGTGGAACCGCGAAGGCAAAGAAGACGATACGATTGCTGACGAGCTTACAAAGAACCACAAATTCCGAAACCTTATCGAGACACACGCTCTCTCCTAAACCCCTCACAGTGATATAGAGGAAGATACTCTCATCATCTATAGCTGATAGGATTGACTTATTGCTGGAGGTGCGGCGCACAGCTCTACGACAACTCCTCTTACTGCCACAGCTGCGGGGCCTCAGCCAAACCCTCTACGACTTCCGCTATAGGAGCCCAAACCGGGTTCGAACGCCTGAAAGATGACAAAGAGTTTCAGGACCAATGGGTGAAACGCATTGTCGCCTACGTAATCGACGTGGTCGCGGTATCGGTTGTGGTCTATTTTCTCATGCTTGTCATAGCCTTCCCAATTGTTCCAGCAGTCTTCTTTGGGCAGACTTTCCCCTTTGTATGGTTCTGGGGGTTCTGGCTAGGCGGAATCGCATCCTTGATCGTTCTAGCCTACTTTGTTCTAGCCGAGGCAGTGTTCGAGCGGACTCTCGGGAAGGAGCTGCTGGGCTTGAAGGTGACAAGGCAGGACGGAAAGCGCATGGACCTCTGGTCCTCATTTGTCAGGAACATCTCCAAGCTCTCTTTCGTGCTGCTGGTCATCGATTTGGCGGGAGGTCTCGGAACCCATGGGGATGGCCGGCAAAAATACAGCGACCGCTACATAGGAACCACGGTCGAAACCACGAACACGAGTAGAATCATCCCTGACCGGATATAGATCGCGCTCTCTGGCACACCTGGCTCATGCAGGGTGGATGTTCAACAGAGATAGCGAGACACTATTTGCGGCCCGCCTGTCAGAGACTTGAACAGGGTCTAGATAGCCAACTGAGATAACCAAACCTGCCTTGAGGGGTTCCTACACCGAGGGTATGGTGACGGGGCTGATCAATGAATGGGAGTTTTTTCTGCTATTTCGATCTTACAGCGTGCCGTCCCGTGGTGTCCTGGCCGGTGATGTCAATCCAGTCCTCTTTCCCTTCATCTCCGGGTTGCGAAGGAGAGGCTGGCGTTGAAGTGCTATGCTTTCCCTTTCGAGCTGGCTGCTTCTCCGGTTTCTCGGTTTCCTTGTGATTGTTTTGTCTCTTTGTCTTCTTTTCTAATGGTGGTGTCGTCGTCTTCTTCGGTTTTTCTAAAGTCTGATTCTTCTTACTCTCGGGCGGAGTCAATCCTGGGCCTGATATTTTGGCTCCACAGTTGGGACAGTTCTTCGCTGGCTCGTCCTTGGTTTCGAAGGCTCTGTTGCATCCGAAGCAGACTATGAGGCCGAAGGTCGTGTTTGCATTGTCCGTCAGCTGTCTTAGCTCACTGTTATCGGCGAGGTTCTGGTCTAGCGGGATCTCGGCTATCATATGTTCTACCAAGAGGCCGGCATCGAGGATCTTCTTCGCAAGCTCCTCTTGCCCGGCATTTTCGGCATCGAGCCATTTCTCAAGCGTTATGTCTTCAATGTCAGTGAAGAGCCTTACTCTCGCAAACGTGCCACTTGTCAACGCATCTCAACAAAACCAGTTATGCCGGGACTCTCGGATTTAAAAACAGAGTAACCAGTCCCACGGCTCTGCCTGCCGAAAAATTGGGCGATGTCCATGTGACTTCGCCTGGGACGACGAACAATTGAATGGATGAGGTTGCATTGCAGAAGAAATTTTCATTCTTTCGTTCCACCCAATTAGTAGATACGGAAACACGAAACGAGCTTATTATCCCGAGAAGCGTTCCATCACTTTGGAAGATTCCAGTTTTGAAAAACAGGCTAGGTAAAGCCAGAAGAACGGGATCTAGAGAGGGTCGGATGAACAGCGAGAATCTTCACGACACTCTCGAGAACTCGATTCTTGGCAACCCTATAGAAGAGAACACACTGACGATATAACCAAGGTCACCGTCCGGGCATTTGAAGACCTGAAGACGTGTCGAGGCTTATCCAGATTAGCCCAGAATGAACCCTGTTTGGCGATCTGGGAGGTCTCTTCAAGATCACCCCTAGATTCACTGGGCTAATCACGTTTTTCGCCGAACTATCCAAGCCCAGACTGCGCCTTGAATCGCCCGTCTCGCCCATTATCGCTGCCAGACAGCGAGCGTCTTAGAAAATAGGAGGTCTTAGCGACCGAGTCTCGCGTCGCGTGTTCGGCCTTTCCCCTTAAGGCAAGCAACTGAAGAAGTCTTGCGCAGGCATCTTACGACACAGGTCCGGTTCCTTCGGACTGTCACGCGCTTTACAATTTGACAGAGGTTCTATAGGAACTCAAGCCTACTCCTCTGAGCCGATTGCCGATCTTCGCGATGACTCCTGGAGCATCAGTGCCAATCTTGCACAGAAGGGATTGGACAAACAGGGAGAGACTTTCCACCTTCACGACATCGCTCTGTAGTCCCGCGGCTCTCACAGCGGTCTCAGCTTGTGTCTTGTCAGCTCCAACCACTATGACCCTGTCAAAGGGATATTTTCTCCACGAAACAAGACGGTCTCTCGCCTCATCGTTCAGTTCTACCGAGATCTTCTCACCCTCAAGCTCCGTCACAATCATCTTCAACGGCACATAGTCAACCAAAGCATTTTCGTCCAGAATCTCTCTGGACGACCTAGCCTCTCCATCAGCCAGTTGCGACCTCATCCTGTGAAGCGGGTAAAGAGCATCTTTGGGCGCGGGTTCTCGGATTCCAATGTCAATGTAGACCCCGTAACCAATTCGACCAGCACCTGTTACAAAGCCGTTAACGACGTCCCACTTTTCTAGCCTCGAACGGGAGACTGGGGGCTCACCATGTTCTTGTTTGAGGAGATTGAGAAATGCTTCCGAATCTTCACCTCTAGCCCTGATCTGAAGCCAATATCCTTCGAGGCTGAACTCGGACTCTACATTGAGGCCTTTAGCTTGCTTCACCAGATTGTTTCGCAGAAAATTTGAGCCTTGCCTGAGAGCTTGTGGTGGAATTTTCTCGGCGAGTGTGGCGACCTGCCATCCCTCCACCACTTACTCTCGCCCCTGACAAAATCAGATTTAATCAGGGTGCGAAGGCGGCAGGACGTTCCTGAAGCTCTGACTCTAGCTTTCGCGATAAATCCTCTAGCACCTGGACTGTCCTGCTGTTGTCCTCGCTGATTAGCGAGCCGTTGCAGCTACTGCACCGGAAGGCCGACTCCATCGCCTCTTCGAAAGTCACTCTAACGGTGAGGCAGCCTTTGCACATGAAGAAGCTGTGTCCCTTCTCGTATTCGAGGCGTGAACGCATCTTTTCCAACGCCTTCTTCTTCCGGCTTCGAACAAACGCGTCTAGCTGGTCAGGCTGCAGTTTCCAGTGGTAGATGAACCAGCCCGTCTTCTCATCCCGACTCCGGACAACCGTGACCAGCGCATGGTTGTAAAGCTTGTAGAGCACCCTGCGGGCAGCATTCAGCTTGACGTTAGCGTTAACCGCGATAATGTCATCGGTTGTCGTTCCAGCGTCGGATAGTGCCTGGACCACGCTGAGAGCTTCCTGCCCCCCAAAGAAGCTTGCCAGTCGTGCAAGATCATCATGATTAGACCCCATACTTTTAGAAATCCCTCGTTGACACCCTATATTGTGCGCTTCTACGATTTAATGTATTAGGCTCTAGAGACCCGTTCGTAGCCATGGGAAGGCTTGTTGTGCTCCGCATCGGGCACAGGTTATTCAGGGATTCAAGGGTAACCACCCATGTGTGTCTTACAGCCCGCGCGTTCGGGGCTGAGGGCGTTATCATAGCGGATAGGGAGGACAAGAGGGTTGAATCTACTATCAGGGAAGTAGCTAGGAGATTCGGCGGAGACTTTTCAATCGAGTCCGGAAAACCGTGGAGAAAGACTATTCGAGACTGGAGCGATCAGGGTGGAAAGGTTGTCCATCTCACTGCTTATGGATTGAGACTGCCTGACGTTATTCAAGAGGTCAATGAGGCCGACGGAGACATTCTCGTTGTCGTGGGTTCGGAGAAGATGCCTGGCGAAGTCTTCAAACTGGCGGACTGGAATGTCTCGGTGACAAACCAGCCTATGAGCGAGGTCGCCGCCCTCGCAATCTTCCTCGACTGGCACCTGGAACATCGCGCCTTCGACAAAGCCTTTCCAAATGGACAAGTCAAGATCGTTCCATCAAGCGATCGAAAGAATATTCAACTTCTCAGATAGATGGCGAAAAGTATCCTAGTTCTCAAGCGGGACCAACCCCCTTGCTAGAGATAGTGGTTGGTGAGCAGAGGAATAAGAAAGATGGAGTCACGTGCTCTGCCAAGGCTCTTGCCAAAACACTCTTGAATCCGCCATCGAAGAGTTGGCTCGACCGTCCTTGAGTTCTTGGGAGGATGCTTACAAGACTGTACCGCCATGGGATGTAGGCGTTGCACAACCAGCTTTCGTAGAAATCGTCCGGGCCGGGGAACTGAATAAGGGCAGAGTTCTTGATGTTGGGTGCGGAGCCGGGGAAAAACGCACTCTATCTTGCGGGGAATGGATTCTCAGTTGTCGGAGTTGATATGTCAGATCGCGCGATTGCCGGGGCAAAGGCAAAGGCTGCGGAGAGAAGGTTGAAAGTTGAGTTTCGAGCCGGAGACGCGCTCTCGCTTGACTTCAAGGGCGGTGTTTTCGACAACGTTATTGATTCGGGACTTTTCCACACCTTCCCTGATAGCGATAGGCCTGTTTACGCGCGTGAGATAGCCCAGGTCCTAGTTAATGGAGGTAGGTACTTCATGCTCTGCTTTAGCGAGAAGGAGCCCACCGGCTGGGGCGGACCGAGAAGAGTTACTAGAGAGGAAATCGCGACAACGTTCTCGTCGCACTTCAAAATCAACTACATTAGAGATGCATCGTTCGCCACGCGATTCCATACAAATGGTGGGAAAGCATACTTAACATCCGCAACCAAAATCTCGACTTGACCTCGACTAATCTTTCAAGGAACGATGCTACTCAAATCATTTCGGCGCGTAACATGACTCGGGTTGACAATCATAGCCACATACTTCAGGCGGACATAATGGAAATGCTCGCTGCGGCAAAGGCGAAGAACGTTCGCGAATATTCCATCACGGAGCACGTTTCACAGTTCAGAGAACTCAGAGAATCCATCAGGTTCGGGTCAGTACACTCAACCGGCAGGATCTTCAACGATCTGAAAGAATACGACGACGAGTTCAGGAAGGCCGACGAACAATCAGATTGGAACATGAAGATCAATCGAGGGCTTGAGGTCGATTTTTCTCCACGATACGAAACACAGGCAGGAGATTTTGTAAACCAGAAAAAATGGGACATACTCCTTTGTTCCGTACACGAACTCGATGACGGGACGGATGTTGAGAGGACAGGGGGGCAGGTGGTCGACCCGGTTTGGGGGCACAAACGCTGGCGTGAATATCTCAGATTAGAACAGATGGCGTTGGAGAGTGATTTTGTCCCCTTCAAGGTGCTCGCTCACCCTATCAGAATGGCAAGAGGAAAAGTGATTCTCCCTCCTGAAATTGATGATTTGTTACTGGAGCTTGCAAGAACGGCTAGGAGAAGGAACAAGGCCCTTGAACTAAACGGGAACGACATCGACTACGCTCTCCAGCTCGTTCGCATACTTGCAAGAGCCTGTTCGAAGGCTGGTTGCAGGGTAAGCCTTGGCTCAGACGCTCATCATCCTAAGGACGTGTTCAGAAATATGGAAGTCGCTCTCGGGCTCGTCGACGAGTTCAAGCTGGAAATATTCGCGCCCATCGCATCTTAAGGCGTCTCAGTCATCGATCGCCTGATAAGCCGAAGTCCAGAAATCAAGACAGCATTTGGAGGACTTGGGGAGGTCCAGGCGCGCTGAGTCATCAGAATCGTAACCATGTCCTCCTTGGGGTCCGTGTGCCAGGAGGTGCCCATGCCGCCGTCCCAACCGAATGTTCCAACAGATCTCCTTACCTACGACGTTTTTCCTAAGATGTGCCTTCAGAATTTGTCCGGGGGTTACTTTCTACTGGGCTGATAGCGAAGCAGAACCACTCCGGAACCGAACGTCTTTGTTTCCACGAGCTTCAGAGTCGCTTTGTTCGCGTCACTAAAGAACCGCTTTCCACTCCCCAGAATCACCGGGTAGACCAAGAACCGGTATTCATCGATCATGTCATGCTGCATTAGTGCGTTTACGAGCTGGCCGCTGCCGAAGACCAGAAGGTCCTGGCCCGGCTGTTGCTTCAGCTTGGACACTTCTTTCGCAATATCTCCCTTGATCAGGTGTGAATTGTTCCACTCAAGCTTCTCCAGACTTCTCGAAACAACATGCTTTGGAGAACCGTTCATTCTCTTAGCATAACCCGCATCATCACTCATCGATGGCCAGGCAGCTGCGAAACCTTGGTAGGTTACTCGTCCCAGTAGGAGAGCGTCGCTCGAAAACAGCTCATCGAATTTGAACTTGCCGATTTCGTCATTCCAGAACGGGAAGGACCACTTGCCAGGCTCTTCCGCGACCCCATCCAGCGTCACGAACTCCGATACGACTATTCTTCTCATGTTAACTCCTCAGAAATACTCTCTTTTGGAGACCCGTTTTTCGGCCTTTTATGTTGTTTCGCTTTCGTACTCGGTTATCTCCTCCTGGCGATTTCTCGGATTCTTAGACGGATTCGGTTTTGAGGTAGGATGATTTTACCTGCATTATTCCTTTCTGTCGTTTCAGCTCTCCCTCTAGTCTCGTGATATCTTGGACTTTCCCGCGGACAAGCAGGGCACACAGGCAATGCGCAGCGTCAATATGGGCGTGGAGTGAAGAGAGGATTGATTGTCTGTGGTGGTGGGACGTTTCTGTGATACCCTCGTCAGCGCCATGAGTCTCATGGTTGTAGACCATCACAATTGATCCGACAACATGGCCCCCTCTGACTCCTGTTTCAAAATCTGATATGAAGGATCGCATCGCCGCTTGCAACGCCTTGGACCTGTCCCGGTAGCCGCTGTGCTCGGAGGCCTTGTCGAAGGCTTCGAGAAGCTCAGGCGGCAGAGACATGCTTATTCTAGTAACTCCCTCGTCATTCAATACCAATTCATGATTCGCCTCACAGTATTACTCGACGTGGTCGCGTCGGCTAAAAGTATTACCAACTTAAGACTTTATATTACCATAGAGACTGGTCAGGTCGAGACAACCTGTCAATATGTGCCGGGAGCTGTAAAGAGGCTCTTGGAGAGGGCGTCTTCTGAAATTGACTGAATTCCAGTTAGACCATTCAAAGCTAGGGCTCTCAACCGCAGAGAAAATCAGAATCTCCATAATATACTCAGCCTTGGGCATCGCCACGCTCGCGGGCCTCGCGGCATCCATTATCATAGGCCAATTGTCCACCTTGCTCGCGGGACTCGGAGTCCTCGCTTTCACCTTCGGACTGCGTCACGGGGTTGACGCGGATCACATTGTCGCGATTGACAATACGACACGGAAGCTGCTGCAGGAGGGCAAGCGTCCCCTTACAGTGGGTATGTGGTTCTCCCTAGGTCATTCAACGGTTGTCGTCGGTCTTATCGTCTCTCTCATTCTCGCGACCAACGCGGTGAAGGACCAGATTCCCGCGCTTAGAAGCAGCGGCGCGATAATAGGAACAACAGTCTCTGGAGTCTTCCTTTTTTTGATAGGGCTCATCAACGTCGTCATTGTCCTAGGAATCTATCGAGTGTTCACAACCCTCAAACAGGGAAAAATGAACGAGTCAGAACTTGACAGTCTCCTGGAAAACAGAGGATTCCTAAACCGCTACTTCAAAGGACTCTTCAAGATCGTCAGGGAGCCCTGGCAGATCTATCCCATCGGAGTCTTGTTCGGACTTGGCTTCGACACGGCCAGCGAGATCGCCCTGATAGCCATCACCGTCGGGGTCGGAGTATCGTCCGCCGTTCCTCTCTGGATGATCCTCGTTCTTCCTTTCATGTTCACTTGCGGAATGGTCTTGGTCGATATGACTGATGGGATTACGATGCTGACCGCGTACGGCTGGGCGTTTCTCAGGCCAATTCGGAAAATATACTACAACCTTACCGTGACGATCATATCAGTCGCAGTTGCCTTTGCGATTGGCGGAGTCGAACTCCTCCAAGTTCTCTCTAATGAGCTGAGGCTAAGCGGTCCGTTCTGGAAATCGTTGGCTACGCTGGATTTTGAGACTATGGGTTACGGAATAATCGGCATCTTTGTAGTATCATGGCTTGCTTCCATGGCTTACTGGAAATACAAGCGATACGACGAACTTTACAACTGAACAAATTCGATAGTCCTTATTAGCGAAAGAGGATCTTCAGAAGATCAGAACGGTCCGATGCCCTCGCAGAAGAAGCCGATCTCGAAACCTACCAAGAGGATTCGCATCCTTGTAGCAAAGCCTGGACTAGATGGTCACGATAGAGGTGCTTTGATTCTAACCCGGGCTTTCCGGGACGCGGGCATGGAAGTAATCTACACAGGCTTTCTAGCCACGCCCGAGCAGGTTGCCCAGATGGCGATCGATGAGGACGTGGATGTTGTGGCTATGAGTCTCCTTAACGGCGCCCACATGACTGCTTTCCCGAAGGTCGCTAAGCTCATCCGGGAGAAGGGTGGAGATGACATTCTGTTGGTGGGTGGCGGAATTATTCCGGATGAGGATAAGCCGTTGTTGGACAAACAGGGTATCACGGGCAATTTCGGGCCCGGAACTCCTCTCAAGACTATCATAGAGCATGTTGAGATGGTTGTGAGCGAGAGAGACTCCAAAAAGAAACGGTAAAACCAAGACATTTCTATCTGAGGATATCTCGCTGGGAGTCGAAAAAACATGGGCTTTCTCTCTATCATGGGCAGAGTCATTATCGGCGTAGCCGTGATCACCCCGGTCGTGGCCTTCTACTTCGTCATGACATCCAGCGACGCTCTGGGAGAAACAGGAGTACTTGGACTCCTAGCGGGGAGTGGAATTTTCTGCATCGGAGGCCTCTACGCCGGACTCTTAGGCCTCAAGATTGAGAAACTGTCCGCGAGACTAGATCCGCTTTCCAGGCAGCGTCCCAGAACCAAGGCGAAGAATCTGATCAAAGCAGAGTGTCCTATCGATCACCGCGAAGGAGTGTTTGTGCATGTAAGTCCCTACAGAAGCGATGCGATACCAGATGGGCTGGACATTTTTCTGGGCTCATGTGGCCATGAGGTCCACCGCGGAGAAATCGAGACCGAAGCATAGCTCTACAAGACTAATCTGGCGGACGAAATATCGGAGCTAGAGCTGTAGGATTCGGTCTGCCGAGGCTTCCTTAAATCGAGCCATTCAATATCGGCAAGCGAATCGTCCCTCTCGTGAAGTGACTGTGTAGAATGTTGATTGAAGACGCGCTGAGAAGATTTCTGGACGAGGACATTGGTCATGGGGACATAACTACTGATGCTCTTGTTGATCCAGCAGCAAAAGCGACCGGGACTGTGATCTGCAAAGAAAGAGCCGTAGTTGCCGGATTATCGGAATCCATCATCCTCCTCAAGCTCCTAGGCTGTGAGGGAAAACCCAGGGTCCGGGATGGACAGGAGGTTCCGGCCGGGACAATCGTTCTAGAGGTTCGCGGTTTTGGACGTGCTCTCCTCAAAGTGGAGCGCGTGTTGTTGAACTTGTTATCTCATATGTCAGGCGTAGCCACGGCCACCGGTGAACTCGTCGACATCGCAAAGAAGAACCGGAGTTCGACAAGAATAGCTTGCACGCGAAAGACACTTCCAGGCCTCAGATTTTTCGAAAAAAAGGCAGTCGAACTAGGTGGTGGTGACACGCATCGTCTCAGGCTTGACGACGCTGTCTTGATCAAAGACAATCATCTGGAGCTCGCCGGTTCGATAACTGAGTCTGTCAGAAAAGCGAAGACCAAGGTGAGCTTCACCAAGAAAATAGAAATTGAGACAACCAGCCCGGACCAAACAGTGGAAGCGGCGCTCGCTGGGGCTGACATAGTACTGCTGGACAATATGACCCCGCAAGATGTAAAAAAGTCGATGAATTTACTCGAAGCAAAAAAGCTTCGAGACAATGTTCTGGTCGAAGTGTCCGGTGGGATAACGAAAAAGAACCTTGCGAGCTACCTCAAGACTGGCGTGGACGTGATCTCCGTTGGATGGATAACTCACTCGGCCGATGCGATTGACATGAGCATGAAACTTCACCGTCTCAAGAAAAGGGATTGAACACTTACCCGGCAATCTTAAACCGCGTGTGAATGACGGTAAAGTGAGATAGTTCGTCTGGAACAGAAGATCAGATTCTGCACTACAAAAGACGGGGTCAGACTTGCCTATTCCACGCTCGGTCATGGGCCGCCTCTGGTTAAGGCTGCGAACTGGCTTGGGCACTTGCAGTTCGACCTAGAAAGCCCGATATTTCGTCACTGGACCATGGAGCTGTCAAGGTACCACGAATACGTCCGTTATGATGATCGGGGATGTGGGCTATCCGACCGCGATGTTAGCAGTTCTACGTTCCAGGATTGGGTGCACGACCTAGAAACAGTTGTAGATTCGGCGGGTCTTGACAAGTTTGCACTGCTGGGAATTTCTCAGGGAGGCGCGGTCAGCATCGCCTATGCCGCTCGCCATCCCGACCGGGTGAGTCATCTGATTCTATACGGAGCCAGTGCCCTAGGCTGGTCAAAGGTCCACACCTCGCTGGAGGAGCTTGAAGAGGGAAAAGCCATGCTGACGCTGACGAAGATAGGATGGGGAAAGGACAACCCGGCCTACCGTCAACTCTTCACATCTCTATTCGTCCCTGGTGGGACAGCAGAGCAGGCCAGCTGGTTTAACGAGTTGCAGCGAAAATCCACGTCGCCAGAAAACGCGGTACGCTACCTGATGGAGTTTGCTCAAATCGACGTCCTTGACCAACTCGCCAAGGTATCAACGCCAACACTCGTAATCCACACCCGAGGCGACCTAGTGAACCGGTTCGAGGACGGAAGAGACCTGGCAACACTGATCTCAAGAGCCCACTTCATTCCACTAGAGAGTAGGAACCACATTCTCTTGGAGGACGAGCCAGCATGGAAGGACTTTCTAGTCCAGACTCGACGCTTTCTGGGCGTGAAGGAGACAGGGCCAGAACTGTCTTCAAAAGAGAAGGAACTAGGCGTCAGAAGCTGGCTCAGAGGACCCAAGAAATAGCCGGGCTCGAACCACGCCCATTCTAGGACAGTGTTTCTGAGTCGAACGCCAAACATCTGATCGAGAAAGCTGAAAAAATCCGGGAGCGAGAACACCGGCTAAGGCCGTCTCTCCGACTGAAAACCAAAGAAGAGATCTACAAGTTCATCCATGACAGGGGCCTCGTTTCGGCGCTAGGAGGAAACGAGCTTCCAAGCTTCATCAGTGCCATATTAGGCAGACCCTGGAAGCCATCGGCGAAGGGCTTCACTGGATGGAATGATTGGTGGTCAGTCAAGATATCCGGCCAGTCAGTGGCCCGCGTTTCCAGGGAAATCGAGGGAAGGCGAGATATTCTTGCTACTCGAATATTCAGGCGAACCAAGACCTTCGTATCTGATGAGCTCTGGCCAGAACTGGATAGCATTGTGAAGCATCATCAGGACCCCGCGGGACGGAAGACCTTCTCGGATCTGGAACAGAAGTTGTTGGAAACCATCGAGGATGAGGGTTCAATCCGGACGGACCGATTGAGAAAGAAGTTGAGGCTTGAAGCGAAAAAGAACAATTCCAAGTTTCACCACTCGTTAAGCAACCTGGAAAGCTATGCGCTGATAGTTGGCATTGAAGATCCTCATCCAGAGAAACATCTCCATGCCAACATATGGCAGACTTGGAGCGCGAGAACCGGCAAAGGAATCGATCGCGTCAACTTCTCCTACCGGGACGCGCTATCGGAACTCCTCGAGAAAGCTATCGAGGCGTGCGTTCTCGCCCGCGAAGACCAGATACGAAAATGGTTCCAGTGGAGCGACGACACGGAAACGGCCGAGAAAGATTTGCTGAAAAGCGAGAGAATTATGAAGGCAGGCCCCTTCCTTCTCACGTCTCGAATCCTGAGATCGTAAGAACGTAAATTTGTGACTGAGCAACACGTTGCTGGTCGCGAAGTCCTCAGGTTACAGGAGTTCGCGAGAACTTTTGAGGCAATGGAGCAAGTTACACTAGCGGTAAGTTCCCCTTCTGCACATACCATGCAGGACGAATCGTGAAGAAAATCGCGTTCTCTCTGTGCTTGATAATGGCGACCTTAGTGATTCTGAGTGTCCCGCTCCTCGCACATGCACCCCCGAATACTCCTCCAACGATTGGAACGCCTGTTATCCAACCATCCTCGCCAACTTACAATGCCCCGGCAACAGTCTCGGTGAACGTTACTGACCAGCACTCAAGTGTACAAAACGTGACCATCATTTACACAACTGACAACTGGAAAATGGTTAACACGACTCTCCTCGCCTCGTACAATGCCACAACCACCACTGCCACCGCTCAGATACCAGCACTGGCGACCGGAGGCCACATCTCATTCTATGTTGTGGCCTTTAACGGCAACGGCATTAAGGGTGTCAACAATAACTCGGGAAGCTACTTCGGCTACGACGTCGCGGCACCTCCTTCACTAATCACAACAACGAATGGCTGGATTACCATCGGCATAATCCTGGGAAGCTTAGGAGCATTCGCTGTCGCTGCACTGCATTTCCTCAGGAAGAGACCCCGGACCAGCTCTCACCCAACAAACTGAATCCAAAGTACGAGTTAGCAGTACTACCAACACCAGACAAAACCCACCTTCTTTCCCAAGGAAGGCGCCGATTCGCTGCCTCCTCTTATCCCGGGTGCCTGATGTCAACAATTAATGACTAAGCACTTCCCGATGTGAGCTATGCCCATCTCACCCGCTGGTCCTTCGTCTCCTGAGCTCGCTCGGAGGAGCCTAATCATAGAGAGAATCGAGAGGGAGGCAAGGGTCCCGGACCTTGCAAATATTCTCACAAATCGTCTGGCTCCGACTGACCTACAATCGTTGCTCTTGGAGGTCTACGGCCGCAGAGCGAAGAAGCGCGAGCCCAAATTATTACTTGAGGATCATATCTCAAACCGGTTCACCCGGCCTTCTGTCTCTAGTCCTCGACGTCTTCTTGAATGGGATCGCATCGCGTTCTCTCGACTACCTAAAGTCTTCCAGCCCATCGAACTCTCACCGGTCTGCCCGCTAGGAACAGTCTCTGCGCTATCCCCGATCAGTCAGGATTGGACCGTTTCGACGATTCGGAACACGGAGGTTGTCGCTGATTCGACAAACGTGCTAGCGATTGAGTGTGCAGTCCGACGCCGCGAGCAGAGGAACTTCTCTTCAGGTAAAGCGGCTTCGGTTCATCTAGCCGCGAGCCACCGCCTCTTAAGAGGCCAGAAATTTGGCGTCGGCCCCGATGCTAAACAACACTTCAGAATATTCACTCTGTGCAGTGCAGGCCGCGATACAGGGAACCTAATGTTTGAGACAGAGTCTTTGGGTAACCACGTAGGATTCTATCTTGCAGCGCTCGGACAGTTTCTAGGCACTAAGAGAGCTCTCCGGGTTGCCATTTCTGACTTCGGGTCCAAAACCCCGCGAGCGGCGGTTCAATCGGGAGTTCTCGAGAAGCTTCGATCTCGGTACAGGCGCGTCAAGGTCGGAATCGATCAGAGTCGGACACAGGGTAGAGGATACTATGGCGAATTGTGTTTCAAGGTATTCGCAACCGACTCCACTGGCAAAGAACGAGAGCTCGTCGATGGCGGAGACGTCAATTGGACCCAGAAGCTCCTCAACAACGCGAAGGAGCGTCTCATCATCAGCGGATGTGGCAGCGAGAGACTGTGCGAGCTCTTCGAGCCGGCCGCGTCCCCAAAGAGCGCTTAGGAGTCCGGGTCGTTACTGTCGTGCGCTTTTTTCCTTCTTCAGCAACTCGTCCAGCCGTTCAAAACTCTCGTCCCAGTACCGCTGGTACTCCGTGGCCCAAACAGCAATTTCCCGCAAGGGCCTGGCCTGCAGCCGGCACCAGCGTCGCTGGGCTTCGCGTCGGCGCTCGATGAGCCCTGCCTTCTCTAGGACTTTGAGGTGTTTGGAGACCGCAGGTTGGCTTATCGGCAGAGGCTCTGCCAGTTCCTGAACGGTGGCCTCGCCCTGCGCGAGCCGGGCGAGAATGGTGCGGCGTGTCGGGTCGGCTACGGCCTGGAAGGTTGCGGAGAGCGTATCGTCTTTCAATGCACGGTCCGCAGGAGCTCGTCGAGGCGGTCATAGCCCTCGTTCAAACCGCTTTCCATGTTGCTGGCTAGCATACCGTCGCGATGCTCCTTGCGCTCGAACTTGACGATGGATGTGACTGTGGTGCGGCCATTGTGTTCTTGGAAGAGGGCTGTCTGAAGGGACTCGCCTGGCATGCCTTCGAAGTTCCAGGTCTGCACGATGCGCTCCGGGCGGACGATCTCGCGGTATTCGCCGTGGAAGCCGTATTTGGTGCCGTCCGTGTCGATGTGGGTGAATTGCCATCGGCCTCCGGGACGGACATCCATCTGTTCGATGGTCATCTTGTATTTTCGGGGCCCCATCCATTGGGAAAGGAGTTTGGCGTCGGTGTATGCTCGGAATACGAGGTCGCGGGGCGCGTCGAACGTCCTCTCTATCCGGATTTCCGTATCGTTAGGGGTTGTGATCACTGCGGGCTTCGATATTGATTGTGAAGCTTTCATAGCCAATTACATAACCATATGGCTATATAACTATTCTGTTAATAATCGGTCTATCTCGTCATCCAAGATTCTCGTCTAATCGTCGCCCAAGCGAAGAGGCTCAAGAAGGGAGAGATGAACAGGTTGTATGTGATCTGGAACAGCATTCGGTAGGGCCATGTTCCCCTCGGCTCACGCACCGCGTAGTAGAGAGCGTAGAGAAATCCTACGTACAACAATCCGATAACGTAGACGCTTGGAGAGAGGAATTTTCCCTCTAAAGCCGGCAGAAAAAGCATTCTCGCAACTACGACCGGTGTAAGATAGGCCAGAACTGTGTGCAAATAGTAGAGCAGAGATCCTAGCGGGTGTTTCTTCCACATGAACGTGAGAGCCTGTAGGTTGCCTCTGAACCAACCTCTCTTCCATCGAACTTGTTGTCTGAAGAATTTCCTGAGAGTGTTCGGGACAATCGTATAGGCAACGGCGTTACTGGCATAGACCACGTCCTCGCCTCTCTTCGCCACTACATTGGTTAGAATCCGGTCGTCCGCATCAGCGCCGTACAACACTCTCGGTCTGAGAACGATGTTGGTCAAAGCCCGGTCTTCGCCTGCCTTAACCGGGATACCGAGAAAGGTCTCACTGGCCCAAGAGTCCATCATGCCCGTGATCGACTTTCTCCGATAGAACGAAAGTAGTCCTGAGCAACAGGTTACCATTCCGAACACGCTCTCGGCGCCCTTGAAGACCGTGAACATACCATCATACCATGCGTCCTGCATTTTCGTGATGGTGTTCTCTGTTTTGTTGTAGACTTTTCCGTGACCGCATACGGCGCCAACGTTTGAGCTGGAAAAATTCTGGACGCCGTTGTAAAGTGCGTCTGCCGCCAGGAATGTGTCGCTGTCCATTACCGCCACGACCTCGCCCTTGCTTTCCTTGAACCCGGCGACTACCGCCCTCCTTTTACCCGAGTTTCGATCAAGGTGTATGGCTCTGATACCGAAGTCTCTCTGGGCACGATCAAGTTCCTCCCGGGTGTTGTCGGTGCTGCCGTCATTGACTATGACGATGTCGAGGAGATCTCTTGGATAGGTTGAGGCTGCTGCCGCAGCAGCGGTCTGGTAGACAACCTTTCCTTCGTTGAAAGCCGGCATGACCAAGCTGATGGTGGGGAGATATTTCCTATCGCCTACTGGTCGGTAAACGAAGGTGGCGAGTCCGAATTCCAGCAAGAGGAACAAGGTGAAGGATATACTGACGAATACGAAGAAGAATGGTCCGGCGAGAAAATTGTCGAACTTGTACCAGAAGACGACCGCGAGGGTCAGAATGATCAGCGCTCCCGCGAAGCTTCTGGCAGCCATAAGTTAACTCGGCTCATGACTGGTTCGATATGAACAATGCTGAGGCGAATTACTGCGATAGATATCTGATTCATTCCGGTTATGTCCCCGGGACTCCACTCCCAGACCCTAGAACGTCCACTAGGTCGGAGTGTTCGATTGGTCAATCGCGAAAGGACTAAAGTAGCGTTTCGACTCTTTTCCTATAGGGCTCACGAATGTGTAGGAATATCAGGACCCTCTTCAACTTCGACCCGCCGGCCACAGACGCAGAGATTCGGGATGCTTCATTGCAGTTTGTTAGAAAAATCAGCGGCTTTCATCAGCCGTCGAAGGCAAACGAGCGATCATTCCGCGCTGCAGTTGATGAAATAGCCCAAGTCTCGACCAGTCTTCTCCGCTCTCTTGAAACGAACGCGCAACCGAGGACCCGGGAGCAGGAGATTGCGAAAGCGAAGGCTCGCTCCCACGCTAGGTTTACTGCCAGGTTGTCCGCCTAGCCGGCCTTAACGTTCTCTAGAAATGTCGCGGATGGCACGAAGAAGAGGTTCCCGGTGACCGCCCGGCTGAAATCGAGCAGTCGATCATAATTGCCCGGCGGCTTGCCAACGAACATGTTCTCGAGCATCTTCTCGATCGTGCTTGGTGAGCGACTGTAGCCGATAAAGTACGTCCCGAACTCTTTCTGGCCAGCATGTCCGAATGGCATATTGTCCCGGAGAATCTTGATCTCGTTACCATCCTCCACTATCTTGGTCAACGCATTATGTGCATAGGTGGGCTTGACCTTATCGTCCAACTCCACGTCATTCAGCTTCGTGCGACCGACAATCTTTTCCTGTTTCTCCGTCGGTAAAGCATTCCAGCCAGCGAGATCGTGGAGGTACTTCTGAATAATCACGTAGCTGCCCGCGGCGAACGCTGGGTCCTCATCGATTATGAGGGTGGCATCAACCGCGTCCTGACCTTTGGGATTTTCTGTCCCGTCGACGAAGCCGATGAGGTCGCGGCTGTCAAAGTAACGAAACCCATGAACCTCGTCAACCGGGCTGATTGCGGGTCCAAGCCGAGCCATAATCTGCGTCGCCAACTCGAAGCACAAGTCCGTGCGCTGCGCCCGAATATGCCAGAGCATGTCGCCGGGTGTTGAGACGGCGTGGCGCTCTCCTGCCCGGATCTCGCGAAACTTGTGCAGCTCTCTTGGCCGCGGCTTCCCGAATATCTGGTCCCAGGCATCGGATCCAAACCCCAAAACACAGGAAAGAGTTCCTTCCTGTTCACGAAATCCTACAGAGCGCACGAGCGCGGCTAGATCGGCGCAGAAAGATCGGATTGCAGCTCGATGCCCTGCACCCGGGTTAATGGTTACGACCAGAAAGATCGCGGCGCGAGTCAGCGGTGTTGCGACAGGCTGGGGGATGGCATGTACAATGTCTGACGCTCTGGGCGTCATAGACCGGAGGTTCACCTAGAGTGCTGAAAACGTTTGCTGCTCTGTTCTAGTAGTGTCCCACTCGCAAGGCTAGGCGGATGTTGTCAGTTCGAGCTTCTTCTCTTCTTTCAGAAAGCTCAGCAATGCAGTGTTGACTTCGTCGGCGTGTGTCCAGGATATGCAGTGCGGCCCGCCCTTGACCACGACTAGACGCGCTCCAGGGACCAGTTTGGCTGTCCGCCGTCCCGAGGCGGCGAAGGGAACGATCCGGTCCGCATCACCATGAATGACCAGAGTGGGCACCTGAACGCGAGATAGATCCTTACGGAAATCCTCATGCCACGTTGGAACACAGGCTAGGCTGGCGGTCGCGGAGGCACCTGCTGCGACGTTCCAGCTGGACTGGACGGCCTGCTCGCTAACCCTCTTGCCTAGGAACTGGTCCGTGTTGTAGAAGTTCTTGAAAAACTCGGTGAAGAACGCGTAACGATCCGCCTTGATCGCGGTCTGAATACCGTCGAAGACACTTCCGTCAACTCCTTCCGGGTTGTCCGATGCCTTCAGAAGATAAGGTGGGACCGATGAGACGAATACTGCTTTGCTGACATCTTTGGATCCATATTGTCCTATGAAGCGTGCAACTTCGCCGCCGCCCATCGAGAAACCTACCAACGCGAAATTGCGTAGGTCGAGGTGGCTCACGAGTTTGTGTAGATCTCTGGCGAACGTGTCATAGTTGTAGCCTGTGGTCGGCTGGCTGGACTTGCCAAACCCCCTGCGGTCGTAAGTGATGACACGGTAACCGGCATCGAGCAGGACTGGGACCTGTTTCTCCCAGGAGGCACCACTCAATGGATAGCCATGAATCAGTACGACTGGTCTACCCGAACCATGATCCTCGTAATAGAGATCAATACTCCCAGAGTTTTCCTGACCGACGTTAACGATTGGCATAAGACCTGCTTCTCGGTTGGGATTTGTTCTTATGACTATCGGCGGACGGGGACCAAATTCCTTCAATTAGGTCCAGGGCGGTTTCTTTTTTCTGGAACACTCTTTAGAAGCGAGAACTGGCGAAGCACCTTGCCAACTCGCCCGAACCTTGGGTTACCCCAAAGTTAAACGTCACGAGGTAGTACATGAGTCGCTAAAGGAATGATCCCGAAATATTTCTTTCTGACGAAAGGTGTTGGAAAGCACAAGGAGAATCTGGCGAGTTTCGAGCTGGCCCTCCGTGATGCAGGGATTCAACATTGTAACCTAGTACCTGTGTCCAGCATAATTCCGCCCGGGTGCAAGCTCATCCCGAAAGAAAGAGGCATCTCAATGTTGCATGCTGGTGAGATTACGTTTGTCGTGCTCGCAAGAAATTGTACAGATGAGCCCCACAGGCTGATCGCGTCATCTATTGGGATCGCCATTCCTTCCGAGGAAAATCAGTACGGATATCTCTCCGAGCACCATTCTTTCGGACAACCAGAAGAGATCGCGGGAGACTACTCAGAGGATCTGGCGGCTAGCATGTTGGCGACTACTATGGGGGTCGCATTTGATCCTGCCACAGCTTGGGACGAGAGAAAGCAGCTCTTCATGTCTAGCGGCCTGATCATTAAGACGACTAACATGACGCAGTCTGCGATAGGGGACAAGAGCGGCCTTTGGACCTCAGTAGTTGCAGCCGTGGTATTTCTGCCAGCAACCACCGCCTCGGTACAAGAACTTCTGCCCCCGTCAAACCAACCTGCAGTCTGACATCATGCATGCTCCCGACATTAAGACTTGTTTCCTTCGATTAACCTAGCGCATTACTTCCATTTTGTGAGAATCTCGTCTCTCCGGAAAGTAGCCGTGCTAATCCGGAAAAGAACCACATCAAGCGCTGCGACAATGGCAGAGATGATGAGGAGATTGTTGGTGTCGAGCGATATCAGGCCTATCTCACCTGCGACGTAGATGGCCGTGAACGGGAGGAACATGAGAGCTCCGAGCTGTGATGCTGCACGCACGTCACTAACCCTCGCGGACGCGATCACATTCAACTCGACGCTTAGTACCGCGGCTAGGGGAGCAAGAAGCAGGAGGATGACCCCGATGGTCCAGTTTGGAAAATACAGGTAGCCGAGCGTGCTGTGAGTTACGTTATCAATGAGAATCATGAAGATTGTAGCGCCAGCATAGGTCGCGGTGATGGTAGGCAGGAATGCGGCGATGCTCTTTCCGAGCAGGATCTCTCCATCAGTGGTGGGAGTTGCCAGGAGGGGTTCCAGGCTCTTCTCTACCTTTTCGCCGACTATGCTGTAAGAGGCGATCGGAGTGGGAAGGAGCGCCGCGATGATGACAAAGAAGAAGGAGAACGAGTTCAGAAGTCCCGGGAGAACCGCAGCCGGTATTCCCCCGTTCTTGTTTCCCTCGAACTTGATTACCAATGGGAATAGAATCGAAATCAGGAGAGGAAGAACGATGATAGTGTATCGAATCGTTTTTTCCGTATGATTACCTTGAGATCCTTGATTGCAATTATCCACGAATTTCCGAGATTCATTTTGTCTCCTTCACGAGTTTCAGATAGGCATCTTCTAATGTTGAACCGAGCACCGAGACTGATTGAACGTTGCCTCCTGCCTCGACAATTGCACGTACGATGGCCGGATTCTCCTTTCCAGGATCAACTACGTGAATCGTTATTCTGTTGTCGTCCTTGAACATCTTCCCGATCGATAGTTTCTTCAACGCGTTCAGAACCGCCTCGTCTACCCGTTCTAGCTGAATTACGGTCTTCCTACCTGTTACTGAGCGTTCGAGTTCTTCGGGAGTGCCTACGGCCATTAGCTTGGTGTTGAGTATCCCGATTCTATCGCAGATTCTTTGCGCTTCGTCGAGGTTGTGCGTGTTCAGAAAGATTGTCTTCTTCTCCTTCTTCAGCTCAAGAAGAAAGTCCCTGACTGTTTTTGACGATTCAGGGTCCAGGTTGACTGTCGGCTCGTCCAAGAACAGCACTTCAGGTTCATGAATCAGAGCGCGTGCTATCGCAAGTTTTTGCTTCATTCCCTTCGAAAACGCTCCAGCAGCAACATCCTTCTTCTCCCAGAGTCCCAACATCTTGAGGAACCGTTGGATGTTCTCTCTCCTCTGCGTCTCGGTACATTTGTACAGCTTCCCATAAAAATCCAAGTTGTCGTAAGCGGTCAAGTCATCGTAGAGACCCACGCTGTCAGGAACCAATCCGATGATCTTCCGGATCTTCAAAGAATCCGCGTCATCGCCTACCTCGTAATTTGCTATCCTGGCTGCCCCACTGGTCTTTGATATCAAACAGCAAAGCATCCTGACCGTAGTGGTCTTTCCCGCCCCATTGGGTCCCAGAAATCCGAAAACCTCTCCCTCCTCAACGCGGAGACTCACACCATCGACCGCAGTTAGGTCACCAAACTTCTTCGTGAGGTTCACAGTCTCAATCAAACTGTTATTCCGCCGCTTTTTGTGAATGGTGATACCAGTTTAAGGGCAAGGGTCCTTTCACGGACCCTTTCGGAACTCCATGCGGATACGAAAAGAGAGAATTGTTGATATCTGGTTCTATCTTTCCTTACAATGATGATTCGAGTGGCTAAGACCCCGAGCGAGACTATCACTGAACGGAAGGACGAGATTCTCAACCAGATAGATTCTAGTAGCAACAAGTTTGTGGAACAGCTCCAGGCCTTTTGCAGACAACCAAGCGTGTCAGCCCAGAATCTGGGACTTGCTGAGACGACTGAGCTGGTTACCAAGTTTCTCAAGGAGACTGGCTTCACATTGGAACAGTTCTCTCCAAGCAACGGTCCCCCTATAGTATTCGCTGAACTCTCAACCAAGACCGGGAGAAAGACACTCGTCTTCTACAACCATTATGACGTGCAGCCAGTCGAACCTATCGAGCTGTGGAAAAATCCTCCATTCTCAGCGACGGTGGAGGATGGCAGAGTCTATGCTAGGGGAGCGAGCGACAATAAGGGAAACATCGTCTCTCGCTTGATGGCGATAAACGCGTTCTTGAAGGTGACTGGAGACGTTCCATGCAATATCAAGTGGGTGATCGAGGGTGAGGAAGAGATTGGTAGCCCCCATTTCTCTGAGTTCATTACGCGTTACAAGGAGAGGCTGACCGGAGACGCTGCTGTCTGGGAGTTCGGAGGCCTCGACTACGAGGACAGACCGTTGGTCACGTTGGGCTTGAAGGGAATGCTCTATGTTGAGTTTAGAGTTCAAACCGCTCTGAAGGATTCGCATTCAGCTCGTGCGGCGGTTGTCGAGAATCCAGCGTGGCGCCTGGTCCGAATGCTCGACACGATCACGGACGAGGATGGCAGAATCATGGTAGAAGGCTGGTATGACGATGTCAAACCATTCACGCAAGAAGAACTGGAGGTCATACGGGCGATGCCTTTGGAAGAACACAGTATTCGAGACGAGCTAGGGGTGAAGAATTTCCTCTTCGGCCTGACAGGATTCGAGTTCAAGAAAGCCTTCTACGGAAACCCTACAGCAAACATCGCAGGAATATGGTCAGGATACACGGGCCCGGGACATAAGACAGTTCTTCCCTCTGTTGCGCAGGCGAAGATGGACTTTCGCCTAGTGCCCAACCAGGACCCGGTAAAGCTGGCGGGGAAGTTGAGGCAACACTTGGTCCGCCTTGGGTTTGCTGACGTGGAATTGAGCCTTCAGGCTGAGAATCCTGCAGCGCGGACCCCCATCGACGCGGCGATCGCGAAGATTGCAGCTAGGACAGGGAGGGAAGTGTTTCACAAAGAGCCCGTAACCCTCGTGACCTCGGCGGCTTCGGGTCCCATGCACTATTTCACAAACACACTGGGGCTACCAACAGTCGCTATTGGCTGTAACCATGCCAAGAGCAATACTCACGCTCCGAACGAGAACCAGAGGATCGACGTGTTCGTCCAAGGAAGCAAGTGGATAGCAAGGGTCATCGAGGAATTCGCGAAACAAGCCTAGTTGCTGCACCCGATCTTCTTCCGCCGACGACGCAAGCCCTTTTTGTGGACGAATCCTAAGCGCGGAGCTGCAGGTTCGGAAGATTGGAGATCAGGCTTCTCCGGCGCAGAGACTATTCCAGTGTTCGAGAAATTTACAAAACCGTGAGTAACGAGTATCTGCAATACCAAAGACAGAGATCGGGAGAAGTATACGACCCGGTTAGACCCGGCCTCGACACCTCCCAACTCGACTTCTATGTTGCTACTCAGAGTAGCTTCGCCGCGATAGAGAACGAGAAATTGCTTGGCGTTCTTCTGGCTCAGCCCCTCAAGTGGGTCAATGATTGGGACAGGGTGCTCTGGCTTGAGTTCATCGCCGTTAATGCTGATCATAGGCGAAAAGGTATTGGCCTAGCGCTAATTTCAGCGGCCAAAGATTTCGCACGGAAACACGATATCAAAGGATTGTTTGCCACTCTGAATGTAGACAATGAAGAGTCAAAGAGTCTCCTGCTGAAGGCAAAATTCGACGTGAAAGACTGGAGAATCGCGTCTTACTCAGCATAGGGGCTTTTGGTCTCGTCAATACTTCTTGGCGCGGCTCTCGCTGGGCTTGTGAGTGCAGTCATCATGACCCTGTTCGAGTTCCCTTTTTGGAAAAGGTGGGGAATGAACGGCCTCGCTGAGTGGCGATCAAACAGGGTGATCATTTCTAAGCTCACCCGTGAAAATTCCGGCCAAATCCAGGAGCCGAGAATTTTTTGGACTATCAGCCTCCATTTGTGGCATGGAGTTGCGGCTGGAATAGTGTTCGGACTCATTGCACCCCTTTGTTATCCTGCTACCAGCGATGGGCTTCTCGGTTGTCCCGGATGCTGTAGCCTATAGTGTTGCACTCTGGGTCATCTTCATGCTTGTGCCTAGGAAAGCGTTCGAGTCTGCAGGCGGCACTCGAATTTCAAACCGCAGCCTATTGGGTGCATTAGCGTCTCACTTTGTCTACGGGATAATTCTGGGACTTCTGGTTCCTCTTGCCTAGGATTGGTTGGTTCTAGGTGACAGTCAAGACCACTGTGATCGTATGGGTCAGACTGCCGCTTGCCGCGGTTATTGTGATCGTGTAGGTGCCAGGCGGGGTCTTGTGGAACGTGCGAACGGTTAGTGTGGATGTTCCGGATCCTCCTGAACTCAACGAGACGCTGCCGGAACTCAAGCTGAGCCGGGGCCCGCTGGGCGTGCAGACCGCAGTGAGAGATACTGTGCTAGTGAACCCGCCCGTGCCGGCTATACTAACCGTGACAGTCCCACTATTACCGGAAGCTATGCTGAGGGATGATGGGTTCACAGCAAGTGTGAAGTCTTGAACATTGACGGTGATTGTGACTGAATGAGTGGATGAGCCGCTTGTCCCAGTGACGATCACCGTGTATGTTCCTACCTTGGTGGAGTTGATGGTGAGAGTTGAGGAGCCTGATCCTCCAGGGCTCAAGCTGATGCTGGCCGGGCTGATAGAGGCGGTTAAGCCGCTAGGGGTAACTGCTATAGAGAAATTGATCGTGCCTGTGAAACCGGCAACACTCCTGAGCGTTATGGACGAGGTGCCGGAGCTGCCTGCCTGAACATTTACGGTGGTCGGGCTAGCGGAGATTGTGAAGTCTCTAACTCCGACTGTTATCGTTGCGGTGTGAGATAAAGAACCGCTAGAGGCTGTGATGGTAACTGTATAGGTGTTGGGGGTTGACGAGGTGAGCGTGCAGGTTGAGTTGGCGGAGCTTCCGGACGAAAGGAAGACGCTTGCCGGATCGCATGAAACGGTTAGACCCGTGGACGGAGTGACAGACTCTGATAGGTCTACGTCACCTGAGAAGTTTCCGAAGCTTGTTAGGGTGATGGTTGATGAGGCGTTAGAGCCTGACTGGAAGCTCACTGTGGACGGGTTGGCTGTGACGCTGAATCCGGATGATGCGACCACGCTGACGCTAATTGTGACCTGGTGGGATAGCGAGCTGCTTGTCCCGGTGACGGTGACTGTGTAGGTTCCTACTGTGCTTGAGCTGACGGTTAGGGTTGATGTGCCTGTGCCTCCAGATGTGAGGGGCATGCTGGTTGGGCTCAGGGAAACGGTTACGCCTGCGGGAGAAGCTGATGGTGCCAGGTTGACCGTTCCTGCGAAGCCGTTGAGGCTGGTGAGGGTTACGGTGGATGTCGTGGCCGAGCCGGAAGTGACTGTAAGGCTTGATTGGGCAGAAACCATAAAGTCGGTTACTCTTACTGTCACCTGGACAGATTGAGCTGCTGAACCGCTAGTAGCCACAACTGTCACGGTGTATGTGCCGGTTGTAGTGGAGTTCGCGGTCAGCGTTGATGTTCCCGTTCCGCCACTGGTTAGGGTGATGCTAGAAGGACTCAGAGATGCAGTCAGACCCGAGGGAGAGATGTTTGTTGAGAGGGAGACAGTTCCTGTGAAACCGTTCTGACTTGTCAGAGTGATGGTCGAGATCGCGGACGAACCGGCTTGAGTTGTCAGGGTAGTTGGATTAGCCGAGACGCTGAAACTGGACGGGTTAGATGGACGGACGCTGGTAAACTTGATGGTGGAGGGTGAGGAGGTTCCTGTGGCATACAACAGGTCAATTGTCGGACTCGTGCCTGTTGGCCTGAGGCTCAGTACCTGATCAGTAGTCGCGGAGTCGAGATAGTTGACGGTCGGGTTCCAGGCCCCGCCAGCAGGCAACCGGACATAGCCGAGGGGCCCGCTTCCACCGTCGGTGTTGACGTTCATGAAAAAGATGTAGTAGTCGCCGGTGGTGATGTGGACGGCTATTCCGGCCCAGCCCCGGTTGGTTACTGCGAGTGAGGGCGTGTCGAGATGAGTCTTCAGGTCCTGAGAGGTCAATGTGAACACTCCATAACTTAGAGTTCCGGTTATGCCGTAGGCGACGACCACTAGTGAGCGAACAGGGTCCCAGGCAAGCCCGACGAGATCATCATCTGCGTCAGAGCAATTGGTTTCATATGTGATGTTCTGGGATCCCCACGACCAGCCGGACCCGTTCCAAGTTGCTTTGTTGAGGGCTATGGTTTCTGGAGGTCCGGTGAACCTGTTGGCCATGAGGTAGACGTTGTTGTTATCCGGTCTCTCGATCATGTTCGGGACAAACCAAGTGATGCTGACCGAGTCCAGCAATGCTATGTCAGGAGTCGATGAAGAGCCTGCAAGATTAGTCCAACCTGTTGAGGAATCCCAGCGGAGACTCTTGACCATAGTCCGGGTGGAGTTCTGCCAGGCCCAAGCTGCCAGAATATCCCCGTTGTGGAGGAGAACGGCTGTAGGATATCTGCCTAGACCGGACGAGTCAAGGGTCTTGATGGTTCCGATGGTGAATCCTGTAATATTGTTCTGAGAGTCTCGCTGGATCACGACTGGAATGTCACTGACCATTCCGGCACCCGAACCACCTTCCACAATAAGTTCGAGCGACGTCAAAGACACGAGCGCCGCGGCTGGCCTCACATAGGCAGACGCCGGGGTCGATGATTTCACAGGAGCAGACCAGCCTCCAAGCATCGGGTCAGAATTATCATAAGCCAGCCCGATCCTTCCTGTGCTGTCGGTATAGACGGCGATCATCTTACCTGCAGAATCCTGGATCAGCTTTTCGCCGCCTGCCGTGGCCAGTGATGATGGCCCTGGTGCAGCATCGGAGGCGACGATGACTGATGTGGGTGGTGTCCCAGTCACAGTGACTGTGGTCGAGGCCGCCCCAGTCGCTCCCTTGGAGTCTGTGACAGAGAGTCCCGCACTATAACTGCCTGAGGCGGTGTACGTGTGGGTTGCCGGGTTGCCCGTGCCAGTTGCCCCATCACCGAGGGTCCAGGAAAAGGTGTAAGGTGCGGTTCCACCGGAAGCCGTTCCGTTGAAGGTCACGACTTGCCCGGTCACAGGTGAGGAGGGAGTGAAGCTGATGCCGACGTTTAGTGTCGACTGGTGGATTCTCCAACCGGTTAAGGGATGGAGTTCCCATCCTGAGAAGGAGTGACTAGCAGAGTTCGCATTATTACCATCCCAGTAGACGAAGCCTTGAAAATCGATCAGTGTAACGCCTTGGGTGGTCTGGCTGTTCAGTGCGTTAGGGTCGCAGGCTGTACCAGACCCGCAGTATTTCGCGGCTTGCCAGTCATGATCAATCTCGAGATGAATCCGGCCGTAACAGGTCAGGTCTTTGGCTGTGGTGCAGGACGTACCGTAGTTGGAGACAATAGCGGGGTCATAGATGTTGAAGGTAAAATCGTTGAATATTGGCCCGCCGTACGATCCGCCTCCGTTAGTCGGGTCATAGCTAGTCGACGAGTCCTCAAAGACTGCGCTCGCTCTTTTGACACCGTCAATCTCAACAAAGACTCCTTGCTGCTTCCCGAAATTATTGGTGATGGTACAGGCGGGACCTGGAGAATGCCAACCTGATGGCGTTGGCCCAGGGGTCAACCATCTCTTCGCATCACCCCCACTAACGGTCGTGGTAATCCCGGGACTGAATGGACTGGCATTGAAAGACGACGTCCCGGTCTGATTCGCAGTAATGTCTGTAATTCTCACAGTCGTGGGCGTACAGCTGACACCAGGATTCCAAGCTCCAACAAGAGGGGCGGTTGTTGTCAGTGTCGAGGCGAAGACGGGAACCGCGATTTGGATCAGAGGTATGAGAAGAACGGCTAAGGTGATAATTGCGGTGAACCATGAAAACCGAACTGTTGTCGGCACCTTCTAACCGCCTCCCGATAATATTCGCGATCCTGGATGAATCGTTACTTTCAGCACAGAAACGGGCCGGGACCCGCGGCCCATTTAGCCATTGCTTCCGACGGTCTACAGAAGGATAGAATGCGCAGTCGCACGATACAAATTGCAACATTTGCACGCGTGTTTCTGAATGTTAGTGCTATCCGAAGGTCGACCAAGAGAAGTAGATGGTTGATTTGTCTCCTACGCTTTTAGGACTCATTCTAAGGCCTGCCGAATTGTCTTCAGTGGCCCCAGTTGGTTGGAGCTTGCTGTTTTCCTGTTTGTAGGACCCAGTAGTCGTGTAGTTCCTTGCAGAGGCCGTTTCTTGCGAAGCGTAGCGTTAGGCAGCCAGCGAGGGTAACGTCGTTCAGTTTCTCTTTCATTGTGGTCCAGTATTCAACGGCGGCTCTTGAGCCTTCCACGACAGGCTTTCCAAATCGAACCTCGTACACCTGTCCAACATCTAATGCCCCCAATGTATAATCCAAGATACTCTTTCGTCCCTGGTTCACAGGCCGAAACGGATGCGAGTGGTACGTAGCGTCCTCAGTGAAGAGAGAAGCAATCGCCTTTGCATCTTTCTTCTGCCATGCCTTGGCGTAGGTACGAATCCACTTGTTAACGACCAGCCCAGTTCTGGGCATCTTGAGACTCCCTCGTCAGCCTTGCCGAAATAGCACTTATCCATTAAATCAATTGGGAATGCCCTCTGATTGGCCTCGCCGGAATTACCGAAAGGCTGGTGAACTGTCTTAGAGTAGATGGGCCCGGGGCATTGCCTCTTTGTCCATATTCTCACAATAGCAGAATCTCGGATGGTTTTTCGGATGGGGCCTAATATTGTGTACACAAAAGGGTGCAACTAATTTTACTCTAAACCGAATTTGGGAACGAACAGGTTCTCCTGTCAGATCCACAAACTGTGCTACCGAATTGTCTCTCAAGAACAAATGGTCCATTTGGAATCACATAAAAAATCGGCACTATATCGAAATCCGAGAATATTCCCTGGCTGAACATTGCTTATCTTTCACTCTTGACATTAATGGCTAATCGAGATTAGAAGAATGGCGTTAGACAGGCAGTTGGAACAGAAGGATCCAATGGATGAAGCACGGGTCCCGGATCAGCTTTCTCTGCTGACCGCAACCATCGATACCCCGTTGCTGATACAGGCCCCAACAGGTGCTATTCCAAGAATAGGAGGAATTGCACCAGGCTCCCCTGCTAACGGAAATGGGATGAAACCTCGGAGAACCCGTCGGCTCAAAGACAAGCGCGTCTGCCTAGAGTGTGGCCTCAACTTTCGTCCCGAAGGTGGCAGTCATGTGATCTGCAACCCTTGTGGTCTGCAGGCCTGGGCAACCAAGCGAGCTGAAGAATACAGAACGCTCGTAGGTATGCTCAACGCACCATAGTCCTCTGGTCTGTTCGGTCTCATCGAGCCGTCGGCTCCACTTTCCAAAACGATTTGTTCATGCAACTTTTCATTTCTGCCAACGATTTTCCAAAACACTCTTTCTCTAGCGGCCTCCAAGGGCCTCTAAATCTCGCTACGCGCCCTTCATGACCCTAAGCTCGGCATCCCGGTACCCTAGACTTGGATTGCGGGGAACATCACAATTTAGACGACCCGATGGCGTAATCGGCGTGGAATACAATATGTCAAGGGTCCAGGGAAAAGATTCGAATCTCTTTAGCGAACTCTCAAACGCTAACCTGAAGGAAGAGTGTGAGTCGTGCAGAAACCTTGTTACCTGCAACGTATGCGGCAGTTCGATCTCCGGGTTCGAACACATCGGAGTGCGGGCGAGTGCGAGTCACGAATCGGGAATCTGGCACTACGCCAACCCTTGCCGTCATCGGAACCAACTTCGTTCAAGGTCAGCCAATGTGAAATATGGTGGCGGCCCACTCTGGAAGAACGGGTATACTTGGCAGAACATCTACTGGGGCCCCTACTTCACAGGCTCTTCGTCCTCAGCCTGGGTGGCGAGCATAGAGAAAGCCGTCAGGGACATAGAGTCGGACAAGACCTATTCCGGAGGGCTATCGCAGTACAACGTTGGAACCGGAAGGGTTAGCTCTCCCGTCACCATCAAGACAGCTCCCGCCACGAAAATATCTGATGGACAAATCAAACAGACTCTTGCCGGCTGGATTGCCTCCGGCACCGTCCCAAACCTGGGCAGCCAGGGTGCCTACAACATATTCCTACCACCCGGCGTCACCGTATCTCTCTCCCCCGCTGAGGCATCCTGCGCATTCTTTTGTGATTATCACAATACCGTCAACGGATCCAACGGACCCTTCTACACGGTTGAACCCTATCCATGTGCCAAAGGTTGTAACCAATGCACCAGCAATCCTCTCGACACACTGACACAGGGATTGTCGGAAGAAATGGTGGAGCTGAAGACCGACATGAACCCTGGAACGGGATGGGTCATAGGAAACCTTGAACTCTGCGATTATTGCGACGCGAAATTCGTCTGCAACCGGATCACCGGCGGCGAATACGTCAACTCTTGGTACGACAAGAACAAGAAGACTTGCTGGAAAGGAACCTAATCCCCAAATTTCTACCCTTCAAGAACCGTCCTAGCTAACCCATCCTAGGGCGGATACACTATCTTGATTAGAACAGGATGCAATCCACCTACGGTTGCTAAGAAATCATGACGGCCGAAGTGAAATGGCTGATATTGTTTGGGGTCGCGTGTTACGGGTTTGGAGCTCTCTCTGTCACAGCGGACGAACTCTACGGAATCGCCCAATTCTACGGGACAGGGGGTGTTTACTATTTCCCAATCATCGGAGCAAGGGGGCTGTGGGACGCGTGGGTCTACGTGTTCACAGGACTAGGACTCTGCTTCTTCCTGTGTACACTTTCGGTTTTAATGCTTCAGCGAACAAAACCGACCAGAAAAGAAGCCTCGGATCCGATACAAAGCTAGAGAAAAATGCCGGTTCAAAGCCTAGGAGCCCGACCAAAATAGGAGCTGATTGTCTTTGGTTGACGTTGTGAAAGAATTTCTTTCGAACTATCCGAATCAAATACGGATGATAACAGAAGAGTTGCGCCACATGGCAAGACGCGCAATGCCTAGAGCGAATGAGTTTCTCTACTATGACGCAGTCAACTATTCGCTCAGCGATTCCCCCCTCGAACGGATCTGCTACATTTCGCCCGCACAAAACCAAGTTACGCTTGGATTCTTGTTCGGAGCGTCCCTCGACGACCAGCATCACTTGCTCCAAGGCATTGGCAAGCGAGCACGCCACATCAAGATCAGAACATTAGAGGAAGCGAAGAATCCTGCACTCAAGGGATTGGTCAAAGCTGCATGGAACGACGGAGCCGCTTCTATCTCAAGCATCAAGCAGCGGACGAGACACCGTGTAGTTGCTCACAGTCGCACAAAGCAGGCCTCTCGATCACGACGCAAAACACGATAGGGATCCAAGTTGCTCTAGAGATCAAGGAGCTATGTCAGACATGACTTTGGATTCAGCCTTTCCATATTCCTAGGGCCAATCCCACGAGGAAGGCCGCGGAAGTAATTGGCAGTATGCTTGCGACTCCAGACGCTTGACTGGCTACTGCTGGTGCTTGCGAGAAGACCCTATAGATCGTTGTTTTTGAGGAATCGCTCAGCTGGAAGTTGATGTAGCCCGTTGCGATGAGGAGACCGACGAGAGAAAGAATGGCGAGTCCAAGCTTCACCGTCTTCTTGAGCACGACTCCTACAAGGAAGCCTATCGCTAGAACGACCAGTGCAGGGACGATCGCTCCTGACCCGACATCGAATACTGACGACAGGGACGCTCACTTCTACGGTTCGTCCGCGGGCACTCTTAAGCTAAGCTAGCTGCAGCATTCGTTGGATGGCCAGGCGCGCCCTTCCAGCCGTTTCGTCCGGGACCCTGACCTCGTGGACCATGTTTCTCAGCGAGTTAGCCACCTTCTCCAAGGTTATCGTCTTCATGTACTGGCAGACAGCATCATCCTTCACCGGGAGGAATGTCTTGTCCGGGTTCTCCTTCCGCATGCGGTGAAGAATACCTGTCTCCGTTGCAACCAAGAACTTGTCCGCGCTCGACTCCCTCGCTCGACGAACCATGCCCTCTGTCGAAGCAACGTGAACCATTGGCATATTGAAATCGCCCTTTTCAGCAAAATACAGAAACTGCGTCACACAACCACACTCGGGGTGGATTAAGAATTCCGCATCAGAATTCTCCGCCAACTTCCGATTCACAACATCCGGCGTTATTCCCGCGTGAACATGGCACTCTCCCGGCCATATCTCCATCTCCCGTCCCGTCCTCTCCTTCACAAAGGCCCCCAAGAACAAATCCGGAAGAAAGAGGATTTCTCGATCTCTAGGAATACTGTTGACAACCTTGACCGCGTTACCAGAGGTGCAGACATAATCGCTCTCAGCCTTAACCTCCGCCGTCGTGTTAATGTACGAGACAACAACAGCCTTCGGATGTTCGTTCTTCCAAGCCCGCAGCTTCTCCCCATCAATCGTCGCCGCCAACGAACAACCCGCACCAAGATCCGGCAACAACACCGTCTTCTTCGGCGAGATTATCGAGGCTGTCTCGGCCATGAAATGAACCCCACAAAAAACAATCACGTCAGCAGGCGTTCTAGCCGCAGCTTGCGAGAGGCCTAGCGAGTCGCCTACAAAGTCTGCGATATCTTGGACCTCTGGAACCTGGTAATTGTGGGCTAGAATGACCGCGTTTCTCTCCTGCTTCAACCGCAGAATCTCTGCTACCAGTTCCCCATGTCCGTTGAACTGGAGCATCTGAGCCACGGAAAATCAAACTAGACAGGGGCAAATTCCTGTGTTAAACATTACTCTGAGGAGCCTGAAGGAGGAGGGAGGCCAGCTGGGTTATTGCTTCTTTAATCCTCGTTGTCTTCCCGAAAGAGTAGATGTTTCTACATCATTGGAGATTGGAGCCTTGCGATCGTGGAGGAGACCTGGTCGACATACTCTTTCAATCTGGAAAGCATGCTGCTCGCGGTGATGACGCCGATAACTCTCCTGTCCTTTAACACTAGAACTCTGCGGATCCCTTTCCGCGCCATCAGCTCCGCGACCTGGTCCAGCCCTATGTTCGCGTCCACAGATAGCAGGTCGCTCGTCATGATATCACCGAGTTTCACGTGAGAAGGGTCTTTTCCCTCAGCTACTATTTTGGAGAGATAGTCCCACTCGGTAACTATTCCCTCTGGACTGCCGGCGGGGGATGCGATTATGGCGAAGCCATGTCTCTTTGCCTTCATCTGTCGGGCCGCCTCCAGGGCAGTCGTATCCCGTGGTAGAGAGAGAAACTCTTTCTCGACCACATCCTTTGCGACAAGGACCATAGGTGGGTGTGATAGAGCTCGAATAATTAATAGTAACCGACAGGGCCTTGTCGGCCGTCCGTTAGTGGGACATTTGGAAGATTTGTCCCTTCGTCTTCTTCCCTGAGCTCATATTTCCCAGCGAACTTCATTATTACCTGACAATCTTGGGCAGCGGTAGACTAGAAATCACCGCGTAACGCTCGTCGCTAGTCCAAACCTAAATCAACACACCCCCACAACTGAATCATAGCAAAGTTGAGACCGGGGGCAAACAGCCGAGGGTTCGAGGATGAAACCCACGGTTTCCAAGAGGGAGAACGGATTGCGAAGGTCTCTGTATGGACCCTATTGGCTCTTGGCATCGTTGAGATCGTCTTCAGCCTGATCAGTGGAAGCATCTCCCTCCTCGCGGACGGTATAGACTCCATCTCCGACGCTGTAGTGAGCTTCTTTGTCTGGGCTGGTCTTCGCATCTCACGCCGTAAGCCCACTCGCAGGTTCCAGTTTGGCTACTACAAAGTCGAGAGCTTTACGGCCCTCATCACTGCGATCGTTCTTGTCGGAGTCTCAGGCTATATTTTCCTGCGATCCTACAGAGCCTTCCAGAATCCGGTTCCCCTTAGGCTACCTCTTGTCGCTCTAGTTGTGCTTCTAGCCGCAGGCTTGGGCTCTCTCTACCGCGCTCTCCAGATGCGTAAGATCGCCAACAAATACAACATAACGTCGCTGAAACTTGACGCGAGAAACTCAATAAAAGATGCGTCCTCGTCGTTCGTAGCCTTCGCCAGCGTCCTCGTGGCGTCCTTCGGAATTCACTTCGCGGATGCGATCGGAGGAATGCTCGTAGCGGTCTACATTCTTACGGTCGCGTATGTGGCGCTGCGAGAATCCTCCCTAGTCCTTCTCGACGAGTTCCACGAGCCAGAGCTCTCTCACGAAATAGAACGTCTGATAAGATCACACGCCGATGTCATGGGAATAAGAGATCTGAGGCTGCGGAGAGCGGGTCCATTCATAGTAGGAGCGCTCGAAGTAGAGGTTGAAGGGAATATGACGTTGAAAGAGGCTCACGAAGTTGCAACGGAACTGGAAGCCTCGGTCAAAACTAGGATCAGGGGCCTAAGGAGGCTGGTCGTAACGCCCGTCCCAGTGGTCGACCCTCACGAGCACCCCCACGATCACTACACTGCTTAGACCTCGGTCCTCTGGGAAAATAGCCGCTTCTCAGCGGCTGCCTACCGAATGATGCGCGTTGAATAACTTGTAATTGACGGCCTTCACAAATGAAGAAAGACGAGGATTAGGATTCTGGCAAGAACACCGAGGATGGGAGGAATGACGAGAACCGTCGCAAGCCTGCTGACGACTTCTTACCCATGTGACGAAAGCATGTGCACTGTGGAGAAGAACTATCCAACCGGTTCTGTGCTGGCGGTTTTTGATTCAGGAACTCCCTCGAACTTTTGACCTCTCAACGCTGAAGGGATCACTGCAACAAGGCTCATGACGCCCATGATCAGGAAGGTGGTATGCATGGGATCCACAAACAAAGCAATGTTAGACGCGTTTGAACCGCCCGGAGTCTCGCCTGCAAAGACAGCCTGGAGAACGTTCAACGGAATGCTCGTCGCAAGCACAACAAAGACCATCGCGAGGCTGAGAAGAGCGCCCGTGGTGACAAGAGTGGCTGACATTCCAGATGCAACACCTCTTCTAGTTACCGGGGTCGCGTTCATGATGGAACTTATGTTCGGGGCGACAAACATCCCACCCCCAGCCCCGCTAACAACCATGAGCGATGCAAGTGTCACGTAGGACGCATCACCCGGAACCACGGCGAACCCAAACAGGGCCGCGGCAGATATCAAGAGTCCCCCTGTAGTAAACCCTCTCGCACCGTACTTGTCGGAGAGAAAACCGCTCAAGGGGCCGACGGTGACGAAGGCCACCGCGAACGGTATCAGGAGGATACCGGCGGTCAGCGCATCATAGAGCAGCGCCCCTTGGAAGAATATGGTCAGCACGAGAGAGATCCCACTTCTTGATATGGAAGCGAGGAAGTTGCTCAATATTCCAGCTGTAAAAGGTCGGATCTTGAACAGCTTCAAGTCCATCAATGGAGTCGGGGTTTTCAGTTCCACATAACCGAAGCCTGCTAACGCGACCAACCCCGTCACCATCATGACCAAATCTAGAAGAGTGTATCCTGACAGTGCTCCCAATGTCAACCCGATGAGGAATACGGACAATCCTCCCGCGAACAGCAAGTTCCCCGGCAGATCTATTCTTTCATGCTTGACCGTGCCCAACTCTTTGAGTTTCTCGTAAGCCCAAAGAGTGGCGAAAGCACCTATGGGCAGGTTTATCCAGAATATGGACTGCCAACCCCAGGCAACTGTTAGTATCCCGCCTAGTACGAGACCGATTACGGATCCGCTGATTCCTGCTACTAGGTTGACCCCGATCGCCCGGCCGCGCTCGCTAGGAGGAAACGCATCCGTCAATATGGCGGCGTTGTTGGCCCAAATGAGGGCGGCTCCTACTCCTTGAACGAGACGGAAGAAAACAAGCATCGTCCCTGTGAGCGCGAGACTGCAGAGCCCCGAGCCTATTGTGAATATGAGAAAGCCAAGGTTGTAGAGACGGACTTTGCCGTACATGTCGGCCAGTCGGCCGAACAGCAATAGCAGGACCGCGGTCATGAGAATGTAGCCCATCAGAACCCAGAGGGCTTCGAAGGCAGAGGCGTGCAATGTCCGCGTAATCGTTGGCAGGGCGATGAGGACTATGTTCCCATCAAGCTGGGACATGAACGCGCCGATAGTGGTGTTCGTCAGAACAGTGTACTTGTATTCCATCTCAAAGAACCGCTTCGCTTTTCCAGATAGATGAAACGGTGGGCTGTTAGAAATCCCGTATAAGGTCTATTTCCAAAGTTCGCGCGATGTGAAGCAAAAAAATGAAATCGAGTTCTTTCAACAGAAACTATTAGCGAGCTGTTAGTAGAGTTCCCTTCTCCTAGCTGTCAGGTTTATGGTCATCTCTGCAACATCCTCTCCATACTCAGAGATTCGTTTCATGCTCTCGAGGGCCAATCTTACAGCGACGACAGTCTTTTGGTTGAGACGAAAGTCAAAGAGCTTGTCCATCACACCCTCAGCGTCCTTCTCAACTCTCTGAGCAGATATGATTGAAGTGTTCGCCACTGTTCCGTCGACTTTCGTCAAGGACTTCAAGGCATCCTCCAAGACCGAGCTAGTCAAGTCGCTAACCTTTGACAAATCTCCAACCAGTCGCTGTGGAAGGGGTGACTCGATTTCAGAGGTCATCCTCGCGATTGTCGTTGCATGATCGGCTATCCTCTCAAGACTTTTCGAAACCACGCGATAAACTAGGCAATCTCGGGGATCCGCGAGTCCGATCTCCAGAATCAGGCTCCTGTTCAGGACAGCTATGGTGAGTTGTCGTATCAAGAATAGGTAAAACCGGTCAACCTCTTCGTCTCTTTTGATAACTTCCTCAGCGAGCGCAATATCTCTATTCTTTAGAGAATCTACTGCGTCTCGCAACATGAGTTTGGCGATAAGGCTCATTCTTGAGATGACCTTTGGTGCCGGAAGGTCGCCGTAGGTTGAAAGGCATTGAATTATCAGCTCATCTTTTGACTCTTCAATAATCTCGGACCCTACGAACATGCGTCTTGCGGCCTCTCTAAGGTATGTGCGAAGGTCGGGCCTTGACGGCGTCGGAAATCTAATCCTAATCATATCATACCCTGCCAAGTACTGGGCGACAACCGTTCTCAAGATCTGTTCTCTATCCTGATCCTTTGTAGGCGTAAGTGCAATCTCTGCACCCTTCCCTTGAGTGGCCGGGATCTTCTCGTGAGGGACAAGAGTTAGCGAAGAATCCGACCGCGGAAGAACCGCCACTACATCCCCCGCCTTTAGACCCTGTTCCCTTACCCAATCCTTGGGAAGAGAAACAGTATAGCTCGCTCCCCCGGTCATCTGGAGCCTTCGAAGCTCAACATGCTTCATTTGCCGAACCTCTCTCCATTGATCTATGTATATATTTACCCTAGCTATATACTCGGTGAGTTATCTACTTATCGCCCGGGGGTTCAATTCGGACATCGCGTGAAGAGCAAGATAAGTCCAACAGACAAGAGATCAACAAGAGCCGGATTTTTTCGAACTTTGTATCCTGATACAGGGGAGAGTGGCGGCACGTACGATATCGATGTGCTGACCGAACCGATCACAAGGACGAGATGGACTGAATTCAAAACTCCCTCTCTTAGGGTTTCAATGAGGCTTCTCGATATTGCTGAGAGCGGTGACACATATGACCCAGAAGTTGAGCAATCCTTCGGAGGAGAACTCGAAAGCTGGTCAGCTCTTCAAACCGTGCCTAGGGCGTAGATGCAAAGCTGTGAGCTCCTAACTCTTCCTCGGTGGCTGCTGAATTGGCGAATACTGTGATCTACTGACCTACATAGGCAATCAGTATTATCAGTGGGACGATTAATTACTCAGTCGCCCCCTCTTGTTGTCTATGGGACTAAGGGAGCTTCTCATACCCCGGGAGAAAATCTTCTTCCAGCTTCTCGAGGAAGAGTCGAAGAATGTCCTGGCGGGGGCCATAGCTTTCAGTGAGTTGATCCAGAACTTCGACCATTTGG
>Ga0137415_10000265_pt1 | contig 47166 bp, 43 predicted proteins | sample CZODoug3_1_1_16f_FD_183082 | JGI IMG/M metagenome (GOLD analysis project Ga0137415, IMG submission 183082) | Vadose zone soil fungal communities from Angelo Coast Range Reserve, California, USA - CZODoug3_1_1_16fungal (Hybrid Assembly) | ecosystem: Environmental > Terrestrial > Soil > Vadose...
GACCTCGCCCTGTGCACCGCGCGGTTCGCGCTGCACCGCGGCGGCGCGGTCGTCGCGAGCGGGCCGTTCACGTTGCTCCTCCAACAGCGGGGCGACCGCTGGCAGATCCTCCACGACCACACGTCGAGCGACCCGAGGTGAAGCGCGTCAGGGGCCAGCTGCCGACCGCCCGACCGCCGATTCTCTTGACCGCCGCCGTAGTCCTGATGTCGGCCGCCTGCACGCCGGCGGGAGACGGCGTGATCGCGCTCGAGGGCGCCACGCTGATCGACGGCTCGGGAAGCGAGCCGGTGAAGGACGCCGTGATCCTGGTCAAGGACGGCCACATCCAGGCGGTCGCGCGGGTGAACGAAATCCCCGTGCCGCGCGGCGCGCGAGAGATCAGCCTGATCGGCAAAACCGTGATCCCGGGACTGATCGACGCGCACGCGCACGTCGAGCGCTGGGCGCTGGAGCGCTACGTGGCGTGGGGTGTGACCACCGTGCGGGACCTGGGCGCGACGACCACCGATTCGGCGATCGCGCTCAAGAACGACTGCAACCTCGGGGCGGTGCTGGGGCCGCGGTTGTTCACGTCCGGTGCGATGATCGACGGCGTGCCGCCGACCTATCCCACGGCGACGGGAGTCGCCGAGCCGAGCGCCGCGCGCAAGGCGGTCGATCAGCGCGCCGTCGTGGGAACCGACCTGCTCAAGATCTATACGAAGATCACGCCGTCGCTGCTCAAGCCCCTGATGGACGAGGCATCCACCCTCCGGCTCCCCGTTGCGGCGCACCTCGGCAAGACCGACGCGGTTACGGCGGCGCGGGCCGGGGTCGCCTCGCTCGAACACATGGCGGGCGTGGTCCAGGCGGCGGTGCGCGACCCCGCGCCGTACATCCAGGCGCACGACCGATTCCTCGCCGGATGGACGCTGGAAGAAGCCGGCTGGGCGTCGCTCGATTCGGGCTCGGTCCAGCGCGTCGCCCGGGCGGTCGCGGCGACTCGCACCGCCGTGGTACCCACGCTGGTGCTGCACGAGATGCTGGCACGGCTCGACAATCCCACGCTGCTGCTGCGCCCGGGAATGGAAGACGTGCCGGCGCGGGCCGGCAGCGTGCGCGACGTCGCCGGCCTGCTCAAGCGCACCCGCTGGCGCGCCGCCGACCTCCAGGCGTTCCGCCGCGCGCGCGTGCGCCAGGATCAATTCGTGCGGGAGTTCAAACGCGCCGGCGGTCTGATCGCCGCCGGTTCGGATGCGGCGAACCAGCTCCTCGTGCCCGGGCTGTCGCTCCACGAAGAGGTCGCCCTGCTCGTGGCCGCCGGTCTCAGCCCGGTCGAGGCGATCACCGCCGCCACGCGCAAAGGCGCCCAGCTGCTGCACGCCGACTCGCTCGGCCTCCTCGAGGCGGGCAAGGTCGCGGATCTGGTCGTGCTCGACGGCGATCCCGTGACAGCCATCGCGGCGACGCGGCGCATTGCGTGGGTGATGATCCGCGGACGCATCATCCAACCAGATTCGTTGAGGAAGACATGGGCGAACTAAGGTCGGTCCTGGGACTGCTCCTGCTCTTGATTGGCTGCGGGAACGGGGAAGGGGGAGGGGGGAAGGGCAGCTACGATGTGCTCATCCGGGGCGGCTGGATCGTGGACGGTAGCGGCAATCCGCGCCACCGGGGCGATGTCGCGATCGCCGGAGACCGGATCGCGGGGCTGGGCTTCCTGCCCGGCGCCCAGGCCCGCGAGACGCTCGACATCTCCGGTCTCGTCGTGGCGCCGGGATTCATCGACATGATGGGGCAGTCGGAGATCAACGTGCTGATCGACAACCGCGTGCTGTCGAAGGTCACGCAGGGTGTCACGACAGAGGTGACTGGCGAGGGCGGCTCCATCGCCCCGCTCACCGATAAGCTCGTGCTCGACGACTCCGACGCGATGAAGAAATGGCACTACCGGGAGGACTGGCGTGATCTGGACGGCTACATCACCCAGCTCGAGCGGCACGGCTCCACGGTGAACATCGCGACGTTCGTGGGTGCGACCCAGGTGCGCCTCGCCGTCATCGGCAACGCGAACCGGCAGCCGACCACGCCCGAGCTCGCCCACATGGCGGCGCTGGTGGACACCCTGATGGAGCAGGGCGCGCTGGGCGTGTGGACGGCGCTCGAATACGCGCCGGCGAGCTACTCGACGACCAACGAGATCATCGCGCTGGCGAGAGCCGCACGGCGCCACGGCGGGATCTATGCCTCGCACATGCGGAACGAGGGGATCCAGATCGACCAGGCGCTGAACGAGCTGTTCCGCATCGCGCGGGAGGCGGAGATCCCGGCCGAGGTGTCGCACCTCAAGGTCTCGGGACGCAACAGCTGGGGGCGGATGCGCCGCGTGCTCGCCCGCATCGATTCGGCGCGCGCCACCGGGCTCGACGTCACGGCGGACCAGTACCCCTACGTGGCGGCGGCGACCGCACTCGACGCGTCGATCCCCACGTGGGCGGAGAGCGGCGGGTGGGACTCGCTGCTGGTGCGGCTGCGCGACCCCAAGACGCGGGCGCGCCTGCACGACGAGATGGCGCACCCCAAGGGGGGCGCCGAGAGCTTCTTCTACGAGGCGGGGGGCGGCGCGGGGGTGTTGATCACGGGGACATTCCAGGACTCGCTGCGCTATCTCCAGGGCAAGCGGATCAGCGAGATCGCGGCGGCGCGGCGGCGGGATCCCGTCGAAACGGTGTTCGACATCGTCCAGGCCGAGGGCGGCCATCGCACCGACGCCGTGTATTTCGTGATGAGCGAGCCCGACGTGCAGGCCGCGATGCAAACGTGGTGGGTGGCCGTGAACACGGACTTCGGCGGCGTGGCGCCCGATGGGCCGCTCGGCACGCAGTCCGCTCACCCCCGCGCCTACGGCACGTTCGCGCGGATCCTCGGCCACTACGTGCGCGAGCTCAACCTGTTCCCGCTCGAGTTTGCCGTGCGGAAGATGACGTCGCTCGCCGCGCAGCGCGTGGGGCTCAAGGACCGTGGCCTGCTCGCGCTCGGCATGGCCGCCGACATCACGGTCTTCGACCCCAACACCGTGGCCGACCGGGCGACCTTCGAGCGGCCGCACCAGCCGTCCGTGGGGTTCGTGTACGTGTTCGTGAACGGGCAGAAGGTGCTGGACCACGGTGCGATCACCGCGGCGCGGCCGGGGCGCGGGTTGCGGGGCCCGGGCTATGTGCCGCCCGAGCGCCGCGGGCGGTGACCCTCGGTCGGCTCGTCGCCGCCTGGCTGCCGGTAGCCATCCTGTTCGGCGTCGCGCCGCCGCTCGGATACCGCTGGGACCAGACGATCGGCCAGAACGCCGTCGCATGGTCGTTCAACCGCTGGGAGATCGGGTGGCGCCTCGCCGAGGCCGTAGTAGTGACGCTGTTCGCGTCGCTGTGGTTCGACTCCCTGGGTGCGGGTGGCTGGTGGCTGCTGTTCTTCCTGGTCGGACTCCTCGTCGCGTTCCCGCGGCGTCTCGTCATGCTGCAGTACGTGGAGCCGCCCCGCCGGCGCGCGCTGCTCGCGCACGCATCGCTCGACGTGGCCCGCTACGTGGCGGCGGGCGGTATTCTCGCCTGGAGACTCGGATAGGGTATCTTCGGTAGCTCCATGTCCCCCGAACCCATGACCGCCGTCCGGCTGACGCGCTACTCGCACGGCGCGGGCTGAGCCTGCAAGCTCGGCCCCGCCGAGCTGGCGCAGGTCCTGCGTCACGTGCCCGCCGCGACGGATCCTCGGATCCTCGTCGACGCCGCCACCCGCGACGACGCCGCCGTGTTTCGGCTGTCGGCCGACCGCGCGATCGTGGCGACGGTGGACTTCTTCACGCCGATCGTGGACGATCCGTACGACTTTGGGCGCATCGCCGCCGCGAACGCCTTCTCCGACATCTACGCCATGGGCGCCACGCCGCTCATCGCCCTGAACCTGGTGGGCTGGCCGCGCGACGTGATCCCGTACGACGTGCTGGGCGAGGTGCTGCGCGGCGGGGCCGACGTCGCACGCGCCGCGGGCGCGTTCGTGCTGGGTGGCCATTCCATCGACGACCCGGAGCCGAAATACGGCATGGCGGTGGTCGGCGAGGTGCACCCCGACCGGATCGTCACCAACGCGGGCGCACGACCGGGCGACGCGCTGGTGCTGACCAAGCCGATCGGCACGGGCGTCCTGACGACCGCGTTGAAGCGCGATCTTCTCTCAGAGGCGGAGCTCGCGTCCGCGGTGGCGGTGATGACGACCCTCAACGCGGCCGCGGCCCGCGCGATGCTGGCCGTCGGCGTCCACGCGGCGACCGACGTGACCGGGTTCGGGCTGCTGGGCCACCTTCACAGCCTGCTCGAGGCGAGCGGCGCGGCGGCGGAGGTCACGGCACGGGCGGTGCCGCTCTTGCCGCACGCCCGCGACATGGCGGCCCACGGCGCCGTCCCCGGCGGCACAGAGCGCAACCTGGCGAGCCTCGCTGACTCGGTGAGCTTCGCCGCGGGCGTAGACGAGACGACCCGCGTGCTGTTGAGCGACGCGCAGACATCGGGCGGACTGCTGATCGCGGCGGCGCCCGGCAGCGCGGAAGCGCTCGTTGCCGCGCTCGAGCGGGAGCAGGCGCCCGCCGCGGCGGTCATCGGGCGGGTGGTCGCCGGGCCTTCCGGTCGAGTGGCGGTGGGGTAGCTCCGAGCCCGTGGCGACGATCCGCGAGTTCACCAGCCTCACCCCGGACGCGCTCGACGCGTTGGAACGGGCCGTGCGGGACCGGCGCCGGGTAGCGCTCCGGCGGCGCGGCACCGAATATGTCGTCGTGGCCGAGCGGCTCGATACCGGGGAGCGCGAGGAAGCGCTTCAGGGGAGGCTTCCGATGACGGGGGAAATCCTGGACTTCCCGCTGCGCGAGCTCGAATCCTTCGCCGTGCTGCCGTAGGCGTGTTCACTCGACTGCTGGTGGGGCTGGACGGCAGCCCGCGGGCGGACGCGGGGTTCGAGCAGGCGGTGATGCTGGCCCAGCGGTTCGGCAGCACGGTGGTGGTCGCGTACGTGCGGGAGCGGAATGGGCGCTCCGCCAACGGGGCGGCGATGCTGGACCGCGCCCGCGAGCGGCTCGTCACGGCGGGGCTGCGCGCCGAGATCGTCGAGCGCGAGGGCGAGCCCGACGTCGAGCTGGCCGAGCTGGCGAAGGCGGCCGATGCGGTGCTCGTCGGCCGCCGCGGCGTCACCACCAAAGGCGCCGCGCTCGGTCCCACGGTCGTGTCGCTCATCAAGATCGCCGAGCGTTGCGTGATCGTGTGCGGCGGGCTGCCGTCACCCATGACCTCGTGCGCGCTCGCGTTCGACGGGCGCGAGACGAGCCAGCGCGCCCTCGAGCTCGCCGCGCGCTTCGCCACCGTGGTCGGGAGCACGATCCATCTGATCCACGCAGCCGCGGACCGCGACGCCGGTCTGCAGGTGGTCGGCGTCGCGGAAGCGCTGCTCTCGATGCAGCGCGTGCCGTTCGTGACGCACGTCGAGCCCGGCACCCCCGGCGAAGTGGTGGCCCGGGTGATCAAGCGCACCCGGTGCGACGCGCTGTTCGCCGGGGCCCACTTGAGCCACCAGCACGGCCGCCCCAGTGCCGTCGTCGTGTCTCACGCCGAAGAGATCCTACGCCACACCGACATCCCGGTGGTGATCCAGCCCTAGATGCCCGATAAGACGCCGCCGATCCACGTCCTCGTGCACGCCGACGAGAGCTGCCTCGGCAACGGCACGGAGCCGCCCAACCCCGGCGGCAACGCCGCGCTGATCGAAGCGCCCGCCGGCGACAGCGTGGCGCGCTGGGACTTCTACGAATGCGCCCCCGACACCACCAACAATCGTATGGCGCTCGCGGGGGCCATCGCCACGCTCGAGTGGCTACATCGCCAGTGGCGGACCGCCCACGTCACCTACGTGTCCGATTCCGAATACCTGATCAAGGGGATGAACGAATGGGTCCCCGGCTGGGTGGCGCGCGGCTGGCGCCGCAAGGGCGGCGCGGTCGAGAATCTGGCGCTGTGGCAAAAGCTGGTGCAGGCGGCCGCCGGGCACACGATCGAGTGGCGCTGGGTCCGCGGCCACAACGACAATCCCAAGAACGAGTACGCCAACGACCTCGCCATCCGCGCCGCCGCGCGGCAGGAGCGCTCCAACGGTCTCTTACCATCGGGCTTCGATACCTGGCTGGCACAGCGACGGGCGCGGGGACGCTACACCGACTACGATCCCGATCAAGAGCTGCATGAGCGTGCCTAAAGACGGCGTCGCCGCCAACACCCACGTCCTGAACCTGCTCCCCAACGGTGCGTCGGTCCCACCGGTTGACCGCATTCCGCTGTACGAGGTCTATATGCGGATGGCCGAGGAGCTTGCCAAGCGCTCCACCTGCGCGCGGCTGCGCGTCGGGACGGTGGTGACCGACCAGCTGCTCGAGAACGTACTCGCGATCGGCTACAACGGGAACGCCCGCGGCCTCCCCAACCGCTGTGATTCTTCCGTGCCGGGGAGCTGCGGCTGCATTCATTCAGAGATGAATGCGCTCGTCAAGGCACCGGGGAGCGTGCGCGACAAAGTGGTCTTCATCAGCGCCTCGCCGTGCGTGATGTGCGCCAAGCTGATCATCAACTCGGGCGTCACGCACGTGTTCTATCGCAAGGCCTACCGCGACCCGTCCGGCATCGAAGTGCTCGCGCAGACCGGCATCGTCCCGGTGCTGTATGACCGGTGGGTGGGCGAGTGGCGGTGAGCAAGATTGGGGATTGCGGATTTCGGATTGCGAATTGTAAGGCCACGTCGATCTAACGTCCTCATACCAGGGGGTCGTCATGAAGCGTGTATCGTTGGCTCTGCTCGTCCTCGCCGTCTCGCTGACTGTGGCGCCGCTCGCCGCGCAGTCGCTGCTCTACCGCGGACCGAACATGGGTGGCACCTGGGTCCCCGACGCCGGGGTCGTCCAGTTCAACTTCCTGCACCGCTTCTACGTGACGCCTGGCCCGTCGCACAGCGTCATCAACTATCCCAGCTTTACACTCGCTGCGGGGTTCGGACACGCGGTCGCGGTGGGAGGTCGCTTCGCCACCAAGTCCCTCGTCGGCACCGGAGCGGCGGCACAGTCCAGCAACGAGACGGAACTCTTCGCGCGTTGGCGCGCCGTCGGAGCCGAGGGCGCGCCGGGGTTCTCCGTGGCGGTGACTCCTGCCTACAACCTCCTGGCGAAGAGCATGGACGGCGAGGTGGCGGTGGACTGGACGAGCGGCGCGCTGACCCTCGAGGGCGCCGGCCGCGGCGTGGCTCGGGAGCTGGGCACGTCGGGACAGCGCCAGCTGGCGCTTGCGGGGGGCGTCGTGGCTCGCCTCACACCCTACATCGCCGTAAGCGCGGATCTCGGATCGTTCGTCGCTCCCGTCAACGGACGCGCGGCGTGGAGTGTGGCGCTGAACCTCCTCATCCCCGGCTCGCCGCACACGTTTTCCCTGCAGGCGAGTAACGCGACCAGCGCGACGATCCAGGGAGCCTCGATCGGCTTCGCGCCGGTCGGATCGAACCGCATCCTCTACGGCTTCGAGTTCACGATCCCGTTGCACCTCAAGCGCTTCAGCCCGTGGTTCCACGGGACCGGCAGGCCGAAGCTGGTCGTTCCGGAGGGGGCCGCCATCGTGAAAATCACGCAGTACAAGTTCGCGACCGACACCGTGCGCATCCCAGCCGGCGCAACGGTGGTCTGGGCGAACGACGACGTCGCCGAGCACACGGTGACCTTCGATGGCACCGAGCCGGGCTCGCCGACGATCGCCCCCAGTGGCACGTTCAGCCACCGATTCGACCGTCCCGGGACGTATCCGTACCACTGCACCCCCCATCCATTTATGAAAGGGGTGGTGGTGGTGAAATGACGGGAGAGGGGAGACGGGAGAAGGGAGAGGACGCAGTTGGCTGACGATCTGGATCGCTTGTTCGAGCGGCTGGTGCGGGTGCTGGCGGACGAGGCGCCCGGGCGGCTCGCCGTGCCGTTCCCCGCGGCGGAGGTGTACGAGCGGCTGGTGCCGTACCGCTCCAACCGCTCGGCGCTCAAGGTCGCGACCCACCAGGACTACGAGATGGCCGTGCTGCGGTTGCTGTCGGGCGAGCGCGGCTACGTCTCGCTCGATCCCCCCGAGGTGCAGGAGGCGCTGCGACGCGAGGCGGCAGAGGTCAATCCGGATCCGGGCCTGTTCCGCCAGTTCACCGACGCGGTGCTCAGCCTGAACCGTCTGGCCGCCGAGCGCTTCCTGCGCGGCGATCGTGTCTACGCGCCGCCATCACTCGTTCCCCACGACACCCATCCCTCCCCGCCACCTCCCGACGCGCCCGAGGTGGGGGGCGGAGCGCCGGACGAGGATGCGGTGGGGGACGCGGCGGGGTCGGCGTTCGAGTTGGCAGAGCAGAGCGAGTCGGCACGCCAGTGCCCGTATTGCGGGGAGACGCTCCCGGGGGGCCGCAAGGTGAACTTCTGCCCGCAATGCGGCCAGCCGCCATCGGGCGAGCTGCGCTGTCCGGCCTGCGGCAGCGAAGTCGACGTCGGGTGGCGCTACTGCGCCGGCTGCGGACGCGCCACCGGCTTCGAGTGAAGCGCCATCGCATCGCAGTGATCGCCGGTGACGGGATCGGCCCGGAGGTGATCGGCGCGGCGCTGCCCGTGCTCGAGCGCGCAGCAGCGCGCCACGGCTTCGGGCTCGACCTCGAGCGTCTGCCGTATTCCGCCGACCACTACCTCAGAACCAAGGAGACGCTTCCCGACGGCGCGTTCCGTCACCTGCGCGACGACATGGAGGCGATCTTGCTCGGCGCTTTGGGCGACCCCCGCGTTCCGGGGAACGAGCACGCGCGCGACATCCTGCTGGGACTGCGCTTCCGGCTGGACCTGTACATCAACTTTCGGCCCATCACCCTGCTGCACCCCGCCCTGACGCCGCTGCGCTCGGACCGCCCGATCGATTTCGTCATCTTTCGCGAGAACACCGAAGGCGTCTATCTCGGGAAGGGCCGCATCGACGGGGAGCGGTACGTCGCCGAGGAAATCAACACCGTCAGGGGCGTCGAGCGGATCATCCGCGCGGCGTTCGAGTGGGCGACGGCGCACGGCAAGACGCGCGTCACGATGAGCGACAAGGCGAACGCCGTACCGGCCCACAAGGTGTGGCAGGAGACGTTCAAGCGGGTCGCGGCGGCGTTTCCGAGCATCGGCGCCGAGCACCGCTACGTGGACGCCCTCGCGATGGAGCTGGTGCGCGAGCCCGAGCGTTTTCAGGTCATCGTCACGAACAACCTGTACGGCGACATCCTATCCGACTTGGGCGCGGGGCTCGTCGGTGGCCTCGGCCTGGCGGCGAGCGCAAACCTCCACCCCGGTCGCGGGGGGCTGTTCGAGCCCGTGCACGGCTCTGCTCCGCCCCTCGCGGGGAAAGGCGTCGCCAACCCGATGGCGGCCGTGCTCACCGGCGCGTTGATGTTCGAGCAGCTGGGCCACGCCGCCGCCGCGCGGGACCTGGAGCGCGCCGTCAAGGAGACGCTGGCAGCGGGGGTCCGAACACCGGATCTCGGCGGCGACGCGCGCACCGGCGACGTGGCGGACGCGATCGCCCGGCGCCTCTCCTAGGACTAGGAGCATGACCCATACGCGCCACCTGACGCTGGTCACCCTGCTTCTTACTATGACTCGAGCGGCCGATTCGCAGCAGCCTCCCCGTCCCACCACGCTGGCGCACCGCTCGACGGTCTACGCGCCGCGCGGCATGATCGCCACGAGCCAGCCGCTCGCGACCGCCGCGGGCCTCGCGGTGCTCGAGCGCGGCGGCAATGCCGTCGACGCCGCGGTCACGGCCGCCGCCGTGCTTAACGTGGTGGAGCCGCCGATGACCGGAATCGGCGGAGACATGTTCGCCATGGTGTGGTCTGCCACGGACCGCAAGCTGTACGGACTCAACAGCAGCGGTCGCGCCGGGAGTCTCATGACGCGCGACGCGCTGCTCGCGAAGGGCCACGCCACGATGCCGCAGCAAAGCGTCGAGGACGTCACCGTCCCGGGGGCGCTCGGGGGATGGGACGCCCTGCTCCGCCGTTTCGGGACCGTGACGCTGGCGCAGGCTCTCACACCAGCCATCGGCTACGCTCAGGACGGCTTTCCGGTCACCCCGATCATCTCCGCCGAATGGAGCGCCGAGGTCGCCAAGCTGCGGAAGGACGAGGGCGCGCGGGCGACCTATCTCGTGGAAGGGAGCCGAGCCCCGCGCCCCGGCGAATGGTTCCGGAATCCCGACTTGGCGGGGACGCTGCGACTCATCGCGCAGCAGGGGATCGGGGCCCTGTACGGTGGCGCGCTCGGTCGCCGGATCGCAGAGCGCGTGCATGCCCTCGGGGGCTACCTCACGGTCGACGACTTCCGGAATCACCGGCCGGAATGGGTCGAGCCGATCTCCGCGACGTTCAAGGGCTATCGCGTGTGGGAGCTCCCGCCGAACAGTCAGGGCGTCGCGACGCTCGAGATGCTCAAAATCCTCGAGCCGTACGACCTGAAGGCGCTCGGTCACAACAGCGCCCGCTATCTGCATCTCCTGATCGAAGCGAAGAAGCTGGCGTACGCCGACATCGCGCGCTACGTGGGGGAGCCGGCGGCGATGACCGTACCCGCAGCGCACCTCCTCACGGATGCCTACGCCGCGTCGCGCCGGGCGCTGGTCGACCCGGCCCGCGCCGCCGACCGTCCCGCGCCGGGGAAGCCGATGACATCGAGCGAGACGATCTACCTCACCGTGGCCGACTCGAGCGGCAACATCGTGTCGTTCATCAACTCGCTGTACGATGCGTTCGGCGCCGGTGTCGTCGTCCCCGGCACCGGGTTCGCGCTGCACGACCGCGGGGCGGGATTCACGCTCGAGCCGGGACTGCCGAATACGGTCGCCCCAGGGAAGCGGCCGTTCCACACCATCATCCCTGCGTTCGTCACGCGTCCGGACGGCACCGGTGCCGAGGCGCCGTGGCTCAGCTTCGGGGTCATGGGCGGCTCGATGCAGCCGCAAGGCCACGTGCAGCTGCTGCTCAACCTGATCGTGTTCGGGATGGATCTTCAGGACGCGATCGACGCGGCGCGGTTCCGGCATCTGGAGGGGCGGCAGGTCACGCTGGAAGCGCCCATTGCCGAGTCGGTGCGACGTGCGCTCGCCGCGTTGGGCCACGATGTGACGCCTGACGCTGCCGTCACGTTCGGCGGAGCGCAGGCGATCATGCGGCTGCCGCGGGGCTACGCCGGCGGCTCGGATCCGAGAAAAGACGGAATGGCGGCCGGGTACTGAGACGGGTCTTGCCATTTCGTAAGTTCGGGTGCACTTCTTGCTGCCTGTTGACTCTGACGTCAGGCTGCAATGAAGGACTGATCGATGCCCCCGCTGCGCCTCACCAACGTGCTCCAGACGGCGTTGCCGCCGCTGTCAGCCACGAGCCGAGCCGTGGTGAGCGCCCTCGCCTGCTGCAACGGGCATGCATCATCGGCTGGCGAGATCGCCGCCTGGGTCGGGCTGCGGGACCGCCATCAACTCGCCCGCGGCTTGCGGCGCGACGGCCTTCCCCCGCTCGAGCAGTTGGCTGGCTGGGCCCGGGTCCTGTACTGGATGCTCGAAGCGGAATCGGGCGACCGCTCCCTGCTCGAGCTGGCACGGCGAGAGCAACTGGATCCGGCGGTCGCATACCGCCTGGTGCAGCGGGTGACCGGACTACGCTGGTCCCAGGTCCGGCGCGCCGGGCTCGCGGCGCTGCTGGCGCGATTTCGGGAACGGTGTCGTGATCCCTTCTCGACGCCTCGGCCGCGCGCCGGGGCGCGGGCCCGCGCCTCCGCTGGGGCCGATGCAGCAGCGGCGCGGGAACGGCTCGGCTGGGCGCGGTGCGAGCCCGGATGGGCAGAACCGCGGCGCGCTCGGCCCGGGCATCCCGCCGCCGTTCTCTCGGAGCGGCTGCCCGTCGGCGGCAGCCCGTTCGACGTGGCTATCGCGGCGGACGGCACGGCCTATCTCACGCGCCTGCACGCGGCGGCAGTCGAGTGCCTCGCGCTCGCACCGTTCCGCGTCACCGGCTCCATCGCCACGGGAAGCGCTCCCACGGCAATCGTCTTGAGCTCGTCGAGCCGCGTAGCGTATGTCACTAATCAGTTCACGGAAGAGGTCGCGGTCATCGACCTCTCCCATACCCGGCAGACCGGGACCATTCCCGTCCCGGGACACCCGCTCGGCGCGGCGCTCTCGCCCGACGGTCGCAAGCTGTACAGCGTGACCAACCTGGATCGGCTGTGCGCGATCTCGATCGACGCGGGACGCGTGGTAGCGTCCATGCCGGTCGCCCAGGTGTGCACGGGGCTCGCCGTGCACCCATCCGGTCGCTGGGTCTATGTCCCCACGTGGAAGGTGGGGCTCATCCTCGAGGTAGACACACGGACCCTGCAGATAACCCGTCGCTTCACAGTAGGCGGTGTGGCGCAGGACGTGGCCGTGTCGGCCGACGGCCTGACGCTGTACGCCGCCAATGAGGCGGGGTGGCTCGACGCCATCCACCTGCCGACCGGTCGCCCACTCGCGAGGGTGCAGTTCGGCACCGCAGCCTTGAGTCTGGCGGTCAGCCCCGACGAGGCGGTGATATACGTGGGCTTGCTGTTCGCCGGGCGGGTTGTGCAGATCGACCGCCCCACACTCCGTGTCTACGGCAGTCTCCGCACGGGCGGCAAGCCGCGTCGCATCGCCTTCGATGCCAGCGGGCGGACCGCGCTGATTGCCAACGAGGCTGGCTGGGTCGATCTGGTCCGGTAACGCGACCGCTCGCCTGTTGCGCGCACGCCACATGACTCCTGGCTCGCCGGCCTTCTCGTGACGCCCCACCGCAGGACAAATTGTAACATGCTCCGTCGTGTGGCCTTAGTGGGTGTGCCTTCCCTCGTCCTCGCCGCCTGCAACTCGCCGACAGCGAACGACCAGTTCACATCCTTGCTCGCGTCCTCAGCGCGCTGCGAGCAGCCACCCGTGGGCGCCGCACCGACCGGGCGCGGCCACCCCGCTCTCACCGGCCACACGGCCATGCCCCTTGGGGGCATGCCCTTCGCGGTCGCGGTGTCAGCGAAGGGCGTCGTCTACGTCACGCAAGGCCTCGCGGGATCTGCGGTGCGCGCCGAGCTCCCGTCCACCATGATGTCGGCATCGTTCGCCGTCGGGGACCTCCCGTCGCAGGTTCGCATCCATCCCAACGGCAAGACGGCGTACGTGGGCAACCAGGACGCGAGCACGGTGACGCTCGTCGACGTGGCGACCAACCAGGCGGTCGCGGCCATCCCCGTGCCCGCCGGCAGTATCCTCACGCTCGGGCTGTCGCCGGAAGGCGACCGCCTCTATGCGCTGACCGATTACTTCGGCGTGTACGTCATCAACACCGCCACGCGCCAGGTAATCGATTCGATTCCCGGCAGCGCCACGGGACGCCTGCTCACGGGCGTGGCGTTCCATCCGTTCGCGCCCTGCATGTACATCGCAGCGCGCGACGAAGGGACGATCCGCACGGTGGATCTGCGCAACGACAGCGTCATCCACACGGACACCGTGTCTGGCGCGCGGATCCAGAACGTGGCCGTCTCTTTGGACGGCGGGCAGCTGTTCGCGACCGACATCCAGCGCAGCAAGCTGCTGGTGCGTGACCTCGCGGCGCAGGGCTCGGCCTTCCTCGAGTACACGATCGGGAGCGGGCGCGTCCGCAATGCGTTCGACGTGGCCGTCACGCCCGACAACACGCAGGTGTACGTGAGCACGCTGGCGGATGGCAAGGTGTACGTGCTCGATCGGGCGACGCGCGCCGTGCTCGATTCGATCGTGACCGGAGGGAGCGCCCGGTATATCGGCTTCAGCCGGTCGGGGACGCACGCCGTCATCGCCAACGAGATGGGGTGGGTGGACTTCGTGTACGAGGATCCGTACGCGGGGTCACCCATGTGCCTGCGACCCCCGGTCGGCACGGCCCCGAGAGGGCTCGGCCATCCCGGCCTCGCGTCGGTGGACTCGGTGGCCCTGGACGGTACGCCGTTCGCCGTCGCCGTGTCGCCGTCGGGTGTGGTGTATGTCACTCAGGCGTATGCCGCCTCCGCGGCGCGCGCCGACCTCCCCTCGACCACGTTCTCGGCGCCGTTCCCAGTAGGGGACCTGCCGTCGCAGGTTCGCATGAGCCCCGACGGCCGGACGGCGTACGTGAGCGACCAGGACGCGGGCACCGTCACGTTTATCAACGTGGCGACCAATCAGGCGTTCGGCACCGCCACCGTGCCGGAAGGCAGCATCCTAACAACCGGCCTGTCGCCGGACGGCAGCCGGCTGTACGCGCTCACCGACTACTATGGCGTGTACGTGATCGACACCGCTACGGGCCAGGTGGTGGCGCAGATCCCGACCGCCGGCATGATCCTCACGGGCGTCGCCTTCCATCCCTTCGCGCCGTGTATGTACGTCGCGGCGCGGGACGAGGGAACGATCCGCACCGTGGATCTGCGCAACAACAGGATCGTCCACACGGATGTCGTGACGGGCGCCCGCATCCAGAACGTCGCCGTTTCGCGCGATGGCTCCGTCCTGTTCGCCACAGACATCGAGCGCAGCAAGCTCCTGGCGCACAACCTGCCATCAGGAACCGCGACGTTCCTCGAGTACGCGATCGGCAGCGGGCGGGTCCGCAATGCCTTCGACGTCGCCGTCACGCCGGACAACGCCCAGCTGTACGTCAGCACCCTGGCGGACGGCAAGGTGTACGTGCTCGACCGCGCGACGCGCGCGCTGCGTGATTCAGTCCGCACCGGGGGGAACGCGCGCTACATCGGATTCAGCGCGAGCGGCAGCCACGCGATCGTCGCGAACGAGATGGGCTGGGTCAGCTTCATCCACTGAGCCGTTGACCGCAGGGCTAGGGCGGGAGGGACGGTGCATATCCGTCTCTCCCGCTTCGTGTTACCGGCCTACCGCGTAGCAGCCCTGGCGCCCATATTCCGCGGTCTGAGAGTACTCACGCGGAGCTTCCCCCCATGAAAACCCAGGGTTCCAATAAAGACGTAGTCTTCCTCTCCGGTGTCCGGACGGGGTTCGGCGGGTTCGGCGGCTCGCTCAAGGACCTCTCGGCGATCGAGCTCGGCGCGGTCGCGGCGCAGCACGCGTTGCAGCGCTCGGGCGTGCCGGCGGCCGAGGTGGGCCACACGGTCTTCGGCAACGCGCTCCAGACCTCGGCGGACGCGATCTACTGCGCCCGCCACATCGGGCTCAAGGCGGGCCTCCCGATCGAGGTGCCCGCCGTGACGGTCAACCGGCTGTGCGGCTCGGGCTTCGAGGCGATCACGCAGGGCGCGCAGCTCATCCTGCTGGGCGAGGCGAACGCGGTGCTAGCCGGCGGGACCGAATCGATGAGCCAGGCGCCCCACGTGGTGCGCGGCGCCCGGTGGGGGTTGCGGCTCGGCCCCGCCGCCCCGCTCGAGGACCTCCTATGGGAGGCGCTCAAGGACCCACAGTGCGGACTCTCCATGGCCGAGACGGCGGAGAATCTGGCCGAGCGGTACAAGCTCACGCGCAAGGAAGTGGACGAGGTCGCGCTCGCGTCACAGCAGCGCGCCAAACAAGCGTGGGATGCCTGCGTCTTCCGGGACGAAGTGATCCCGGTTCCCATCAAGCAGAAGGGACAGATCGTCGAGTACCGCAAGGACGAGCACATGCGACCGGAAACGACGCTGCAGGTATTGCTCGGCCTGAAGCCGTACTTCAAGAAGGACGGACTCGTGACCGCCGGCAACGCGTCCGGGATCGTGGACGGCGCGGCGGCCACCGTTATCGCAGGCGAGGATGTCGCCAGGACGCACGGCTTGAAGCCCCTGGGCCGGCTCGTGGCGTGGGCTGTCGCGGGCGTCGAGCCGAAGTACATGGGCATCGGTCCCGCGCCCGCGGCTCGCAAGGCGCTCCAGAAGGCCGGGATGAAGCTCGAGCAGCTCGACCTGATCGAAGTGAACGAGGCGTTCGCGCCCCAGTACCTCGCGGTCGAGAAGGAGCTGGGGCTCGACCGCGCCAAGACCAACGTGGACGGCGGCGCCGTCGCAATCGGCCACCCGCTGGCTGCGACCGGCACGCGCATCACCATCCACCTGCTCCACGCCCTGCGGCGGCGTAAGCAGCGTTTCGGCCTGGGCTCGGCCTGCATCGGTGGCGGCCAGGGAGCGGCGGTGATCGTGGAAGCCTTCCCGGCCTGAGGAGGAGCTCTCGATGGACGTGATCGTGACGGCCGTCCTCGGCGTGCTGGCGCTGTACCTGTTCGGAGGTCTCAAGGTACTGCGGGAGTACGAGCGCGCGGTGTATTTCTTTCTGGGGCGCTCCTGGGGCGCGAAGGGGCCGGGCCTCATCTACGTGCCGCCCCTGTTCGCGAAGACGCAGACCGTCAGCCTGCGCGTCGTCGCGCTGGACATCCCGCCGCAGGACGTGATCACGCGCGACAACATCTCCATCAAGGTGAACGCGGTCCTCTACATGCTCGTGCGCGATCCCGTGAAGGCGGTGATCGGCGTGGAGAACTACCTCTACGCCACCAGCCAGCTCGCCCAGACCACGCTACGCTCGGTGCTGGGCGAGACCGAGCTCGACGAGCTGCTGATGAGCCGCGAGAAGATCAACAACATCTTGAAGAACATCATCGACAAGCGCACCGAGAACTGGGGGATCGAGGTCACGGCAGTGGAAGTGAAAGACGTGGATCTGCCCCCCGAGATGAAGCGCGCGATGGCGCGGCAGGCGGAGGCGGAGCGCGAGCGCCGGGCGAAGATCATCAACGCCGAAGGGGAGCTCCAGGCCTCGGAGAAGCTCGCGCAGGCGGCGCGCATCATCGGCTCGGAGCCCGCCGCAATCCAGCTGCGCTACTTGCAGACCGTGACTGAGATCTCTTCGGAAAACAACTCCACGACGTTCTTCCCGATCCCGATCGATTTTTTGAAGGGACTCTTCGACTCGGTAACCAAGCGGGCGACGCCCCCGGCGCTGCCGGAGCGGACTTCGAGCGAGACGCTCCCGGCCGCGCCGGAGAAGAGCAAGGTCCAGGCGTAACGATGTCCGCGGAGCTCATCAGCCGCGAGGCGCTCGAGCGGATCATCCAACGCGCCGCCGAGCTCCAGGCGGCGGAGCGCGACATCGGCGACGGGCTGACCAAGGACGAGCTGCTCGCGCTGGGGCAGGACGTCGGCATCCCCACGCGCTACCTGCAGCAGGCACTGCTCGAAGAGCAGACCCGCAGCGTCGTGGAGGAGGGGCGGGGCGCCCTCGCCTGGCTCGCGGGACCGCCGCGGCTCTCCGCCGCCCGCGTGGTTCCGGGCGCGCACGCCGCGATCCTGAAGGCGCTGGGCGCCTGGATGGAGGACGAGGAGCTGCTCCAGGTGAAGCGCCGCCACGCCGACCGCACCAGCTGGGAGCCCAAGGTGGGGGCGTTCGCGTCGATCCAGCGGGCGCTCGGCGCCAAGGGCAAGTCCTACGCCCTGGCCCGTCCGGCGGAAGTGGCGGGCCGAGTGACCCAGCTGGAGCCGGGCTTCTGTCACGTGCAGCTCGTGGCGAACGTGCAGAACCTGCGCCGGGCGCACCTCACCGGTGCGGGCGCGCTCGCCGCGATGGCGACTGCGGCGGTGGCCCTGGGCGCCGTCGTGCCGATCGCGCTGATCTCACCCATCTTGTTCGCCACCGGAGCGGTGCTCGGGATCGCCGCGATCCTCGTCGCCCGCCGCCACCGTGCCCAGAACGAGCGGATCCAGGTGGGCCTCGAGCAGGTGCTCGATCGCCTCGAGCGCGGCGAAATCCGACCCGAGCACGCCCTTCCGGGCCCACGGGTCAACGCCCTCGCGCGCATCGCGGAAGAATTGCGAAAGGCCTTCGACATCCCCGGGGCACGGCCCCGCACCTAGACCACCGAGCACACGCGGGGCGCCATGACCGAGATCAAGCGGGTAGGCGTGCTGGGCTGCGGTTTGATGGGCAGCGGAATCGCACAGGTCGCCGCGACCGCGGGCTACGACACCGTCGTGCGCGACGTCTCGAAGGAAATCTGGGACCGCGCACGGGCCGGCATCGAGAAGTCGCTCGCCAAGTTCGTGGAGAAGGGGAAGCTTCCGGCCGCGAACCGCGAGGCCGCGCTCAAGCGCCTCAGCTTCACCACGGCGACCGCTGACCTGAAAGCCTGCGACATCGTCATCGAGGCAGTCACGGAGGACGTGGCGCTCAAGAACGCGCTCTTCCAGGAGCTCGACGGGCTGAGCGGTCCGGCAACGATCTTCGCGTCCAATACATCCAGCCTCACGATCGCGGTGATGGCGGCCGCGACCAAGCGCGGCGATCGCTTCGTCGGCCTGCACTTCTTCAACCCGGTGCCGCTGATGCCGCTCGTCGAGGTGGTGCGCACCGTGACGACCTCGGCCGAGACGTTCCGTCGCGCCTTCGCGTTCGCGAGGTCCCTCGGCAAGGACCCCGTCGCCGCGAAGGACAACTCCGGCTTCATCGTGAACCTGCTGCTCGTCCCGTATCTGCTCGATGCCATCCGCGCCGTCGAGCACGGGGTGGCGAGCGTGCCCGATATCGACAAGGCCATGCAGCTCGGCTGCGGCTATCCGATGGGCCCGCTCACCCTACTCGACTTCGTGGGGCTCGACACGACCTACAAAATCGCCGAGATCATGTTCGCCGAGTACCGGGAGCAGCGGTACGCACCGCCGCCCCTGCTCAAGCGCATGGTGATCGCCGGCCTGAACGGCCGCAAGAGTGGCAAGGGGTTCTACGACTACTCCGCCGATCCGCCCACGCTCGTCGACCTGGGCATCTGACGCTCCACCACCGACCAGAGGATTGGAATGTTCGGCTACGACTGGCCCCGCTTCCACGCGGCGGTAAACGACCTCCCCGCCGCCTTGCTGCTCGTGACGGTGCTGTTCGATGTCGCCGCGTGGCTCACCAAACGCGCCTCGCTTCAGGCGGCCGCGCTCTGGACCCTGTGGGCCGGCGTGATCGGCGGCTGGGTGGCCGTCGTCGCGGGGCTCGAAGCCGAAGACGTCATCGAGCACGGCGAGGCGATCCACGAGCTGATGGAAACCCACGAGACGCTCGCGCTGGTCACGATGGGCATCTTCACGGTCGTGCTGGCGTGGCGGCTGCTGCGCCGCGCTCGACTCGGCGGCGTGGAGGAGACGGCGCTGCGCCTGCTCAGCCTCGCGGGGCTGGTCGGCATCGTCTGGACGGCGAGGATCGGCGGGAAGCTCGTGTTCGACCACGCGGCGGGGATTCCGGCCGCCACGATGCAGACCGAGATGCGCGACCGCGAGCTCGGACACGACCATCACCCCGGCGAGGCGGACGAGGACGAGCACGCAGCGCCCACCGACACGGCGAAGCCCGCCGGCCATACGCATCCCCCCGGCACGCCGCCGCATAAACACTGATGCGATTGCGGATTGTGGATTGCATTTGTTTTCTTCTCGCCGCCTGCACTCCCGTCACCACGCGACCCGACTTCCTGCCGGACCCGCAGGCCGCGCGGCTGGTGCTCGATGCCCCCCCCGGGCGGGTGACGCCCGAGATCGCAACACTGGTCGCGGCGGAAAGCCTGCAGGTCGAGCGGGTGAACGTGCGCGACGGGTATGTGGAGACGGCCTGGTATGACACGCGATCCCGCCGGTCATTTCGGGGGCCCGGAGACGTCCCCGACCTCGCCGCCACGGTAAAGATTCGCTGCTGGGCAGATCCTTACGTGCCGGGACAGACGCAGCTTACCGTGGAGACCGTCTCACGGCCGCGCTACGACCCGTCCCGCACCGAGCGCGATCTCGAGTTAGTCGTGCCGAAGACCCACGCGGGGCACGCGATCGCCGATTCTCTCGTCGCGGCGCTCAAGAAGCGCTTTGGGACACCCAACTCCTCACCCACCGCTCCATGACGTCGAGATCGACCATGGCATCCTTGCACGGCCCGTTGGGGAGGCGCATCGTGAGCCCGAGGACCGGGAGCTTGCCGGCGACGTCCCGCAGGCCGGTCGTCATGTCGCGTTCGCACGCCACGGCCACGACGGCCCGGGGGCGTCGCTCGCGGATCACACGCCGCGCCAGCTGCCCGCGGGTCGCCACGAACACCGGCACCTCGTAGCGTCCGGCGATCGCCAGCACGCCATCCAGCGCCTGCTTCGAGAGACAGCGCGGGATCAACACCAGCAGCTCGCCCTTGCCCACGCTGCGCCGACGGCGCTCGGCGAGGGCGTTATAGACGTCGATCGCGGCGTGCTCCGCCCAATCCCGCCTGCCGACGAGGCGGGAGAGGGAGGAGGTGAAGCTCATGAGCTGCAGGTACGGCCCCCGCTCCAGCAGCCGCCCCGGCAACAGCAGCACGCCCCCATAGAAGGAAAGGAGCAACAGCGCGAACCACACCGCGCTCGCGCCGGCGACGACCGCCAGCGTGCCCCACAGCAGCGCGGGCAGCGCCGGAAGCAGGGCCTCGAGCCGCGGGGCGAGCAGGAAGATCAGCGCCCCCGCCGCACCGCAGCCGACCACCAGCGTCAGAGCGGCGACCCGGAAGAACAGTCCAGGAGGCGCGGAGAAGTCGCCGTCGCCGGGAAGCGGCTTGCCGTCCCACTCGTCCCACTCGTGACCTAAGCGGCGGTCGGTCTCGATGTGGATGAGCTGGGCGCGTGGCGCATCGGCGGGCATGAGGGTCAAGCATCACCCGGGCGTCTGGCGGTGTCAAGCTGACAGCGCGGGTAGTAATTTTCACCGTGCCTCACGTGGCGCTTCCCCCTTCCCCTTTCCCCGGCCTGACCACCGACGAGCGCATCCGCGCCGCGTACTCCGAAGGGGCAGGGATCTACCGGATCGTCCCCGCCGGGGTCGCCCTGCCGCACGGCGTGGAGGAGCTACAGCGGCTGGTGCGCTGGGCGGCGGACACCGCCACACCGCTGGTGCCGCGCGGGTCGGGGAGCGGCATGCCGGGCGGAGCGGTGGGGCGGGGCGTGCTGGTGGACCTGAGTCCTGGATTCCACTGGATCGCCCCCGAGTGGGCGCACCGCGCGGCGTGGGTCGGCGCGTCGGTCACGGCGGCGCAGATCGGCGACGCCGCCCGCCCGATCGGCCTGCGGCTCGCCCCCGATCCGTCGTCGGGCGCGTTCGCGACCTCGGGCGGCCTGACGGCGACCAACGCCGCGGGGCCGCGCTCGGTGCGCTGCGGCAGCGTACGCGCGTGGGTGGACGCGGTCGAGATCGTCGAGGCGGACGGGACGGCGCGGAGGGTGACGCGGGGAGATGGGAGCGGGGAGCGGTTCGTCCTGTCACCCGACCAGCGGAGGCTCGTCCAGGCCCGCTTCCCCAAGACCCGCAAGAATTCCAGCGGCTACGCGCTGGACCGCTATGCCGAGTCGGGCGACGAGCTCGATCTCTTGATCGGCTCCGAGGGGACGCTCGCTCTCGTCACCGCCGTGCGGTGGCGGCTCGAGCCGATCCCCCCTGACGTCGCCGGTGCGGCGCTCGGCTTCGGCAGCCTCGAAGCACTCGGCCAGGCCGTGCCGTTCCTCATCGCGCTCAACCCGTCGGCCGTCGAGCTGCTCGACCGCACGTTCCTCGACCTGGCGCGCCGCGACGGACTCGAGCTTCCTGCCGGCATCGAGGGGCTGCTGCTCGTGGAGTTCGAGCGGGACACTCGGGCTGCCGCGCGCGGCGTAGTGGGCGACGCGGTGCGCGGTCTCAAGGCCGCGACGGTGCACGTCGCGACGGCGGTGGATCGGGGAGGGCTCGAGCAGCTTTGGTCCGTGCGGAAGCTCGCCAGTCCCGCGCTCGCCCGGCTCCCTCCGTCCCGGCGCTCCCTGCAGGTCGTGGAGGACGGCTGCGTGCCGCTCGAGCACCTGGGGGAGTACATCGCCGGCGTCCGCGTAGCGGCGGAACGCTGTGGCGTGCAGGTGGCGCTGTTCGGGCACGCGGGCGACGGTCATGTGCACGTGAACGCCCTCCCCGACACGACGGTGCCGGGATGGCGCGAGGCGCTCGCCGCGCTGTTCGCGGCGGTGACGGAGCTGCTCGTCGGGCTGGGGGGCACGCCGTCCGGGGAACATGGCGACGGCCGCCTGCGCGCTGGCCTGCTGGAGCGGTTCTACGGCCGCGACGTGATGGCGCTGTTTCGGGACGTGAAGCGGGCGTACGACCCCCGGGCGATCCTCAACCCCGGTGTTATAATCCCCTCGCCCGACTGGGCGCCGCTTGCCGATTTGAAGGTCGGTCCGGACGCGGCCCCGATTCCCGGCGACATCGCCGCGCGCTTGCGCGAACTCGAACGCACCGCCGGCTGGGCCACGCCGAAACTGGAGCTGGCGCGATCCTCGAGCCCCTAACCCCTAGCCCCTGACCCCTGGCCCCTGGCCCCATGGAAATCTTCCGCGCTCCCCACGTCACGCTGATCGCCCGTCCCGAGTTCCTCGAGCCCGAGCACCTGCGCGTGCAGTGGCGCGGCGACTCCTCCCCGGGGGAGCGGCTCGCGGAATTCGCCGGTCGGATCTGCTACATGAGCCAGCACAACCCGGCGAACCGCAGCACGGCGGACTATCTCGAGAACATCAAGAAGCAGGGACACGGCTCGGTGCTGGAGCACGCCGTCTACGTGCTATTGATCGAGGGGATTTCGCGCTCCTGCTCGCACGAGCTGGTGCGCCACCGGGCGGGCTTCGGCTACTCACAGCTGTCGCAGCGCTACGTCGACGAGTCGCACGCGGCGTTCGTCATGCCGCCCGCGGTCATCGGGGACGAGCAGCTCGAGGCCGAATGGCAGCGCGTGGTCGCCGACGCGCAGGCGGCGTACGTGCGCGCGGTCGAAGGTCTCATGGAGCGCTACGGCTGGGTCACCGACAAGGTGCACCGGCGGAAGATGGCGCGTGAGGCGGCGCGCAGCGTGCTGCCGAACGCGACCGAGGTGAAGATCGTCGTCTCGGGAAACGCGCGCGCCTGGCGCACGATGCTCGAGCTGCGGTGCGGCGAGGGCGCGGAGCTCGAGATCCGCCGAATGGCGATCGCGTGTCTGCGCGTGTTGCAGCGCGAAGCCCCCGCGCTGTTCTCCGATTTCGCGATCTACGTCGCGGACGACACACAAGAAGCGGCGCGCGTCGCGTATCACAAAGTTTGAGGTCCGACGTCGGGAAAAAATCCGTCCCTCCCTATTGCGCATCGCGCCGACGCGTCGTATTGTCTAACCGACAGCGCGTTTTCAATTCCCGGACCGCACCAGCGGCCTTTTTTGTAGGAGGTCACCCGAGACCACATGCGCATCGGTCTCGCATACAACCAGAAACCGGACGCCGCGAACTCCGCCGCCCAGCCCTCGAGCATCAACGACGCGTTCGCCGAGTGGGACGACCCGTCCACCATCGCTGCGGTGGAGCAGGCTCTCGGTCTCTTCGGCAGCGTCGTCCGACTCGAAGCCGATCAATCCTTCCCGCAGCAGGTCGCACTCGCCCGTCCGGATCTCGTGTTCAACATCGCCGAGGGGCTGCGGGGCCAGAGTCGCGAGGCGCTGGTGCCCGCGATCTGCGAGTACCTGAACATTCCGTACACGGGCTCGGATCCACTGACACTCGGACTGGCACTCCAGAAGGCGCGCACCAAAGAGATTCTCGCCTACCGCGGCGTACCCACGGCGCCGTTCGTGTGCGTCGAGACGCCCCGGGACCTGGAGCGGCTGCGGCTGCCGTTCCCCGTGTTCGTAAAGCCGGTCGCCGAGGGGTCTGGTAAAGGCGTATTCAGCAACAACTTATGCGACACGCCCGCGCGGCTGCGCGAGCGGGCGCTGTTCCTGCTCGAACGCTACGCGGAGCCGGTGCTGGTCGAGACCTACCTCCCGGGCCCCGAGTTCACGGTGGCGATCCTCGGTAACGGTGCGGCAGCGTACTGTCTGCCGGTCATCGGGTTCGATTTCTCGGCGTTGCCCCCGGGCGCGCCGCCCGTGTACGGCTACGAGGCCAAGTGGGTGTGGGACCGGCCCGAAGCGCCGCTGGCGATCTTTCAATGCCCGGCGCTCGTGCCGGCGGGCCTGTATGCGGAGATCGAGCGCACCGCCCTCGACGCCTACCACGCCCTCGACTGCCGCGACTGGTGTCGCGTCGACATCCGCGTCGATCGCTTCGGCGTGCCGAACATCCTCGAGCTCAACCCCCTCCCCGGGATCATCCCCGATCCCGCGATGAACTCGTGCTTTCCCAAGGCTGCACGCGCCGCCGGCTTCGGCTACGACGAGCTGATCCAGGAGGTCGTGCGCATCGCGTGGCGGCGCCTGACGGGGGAAGACATCGCGGCGGAGACCGCGGGGGCGCGGCAGGGCAGGTCGCTGCAAGCCGCCGGGACCATCGCGTGAGGATCGTCATCCTATACGACCCGGGAGCCGCCGATTGGACTCCGGAAGACATCCGTGGCGTGATGAAGGCGGTGGACGAGATCGCGGCCATCTTCGCCGCGCTGGGACACGAGGTCCGTAAGGTTCCGGTGCGGCACGATCTGCGATGGTTCGCGGTGGCGCGGCGGGCCGACCTCGTCTTCAACCTGTGCGAAGGGGTGCACGGCAAGAGCGAGTGGGAAGAGCACGTCGTCGGGGCGCTCGAGTTCGCCGGCGTCCCGGTCACCGGGGCGAGCCTCTGGACGATCGCCGCCTGCCGTCGTAAGGCGGTCGCCAATGCGCTGCTCGCGCAGGCCGGTCTGCCGATCCCGCGGTGGACCATCGCCCAGGGAAAGATCGACGACGATTTCCCGTTGCCCGCCATCGTCAAGCCGGCCGCCGAAGACGCGAGCGCCGGGCTCGACCGCGGCTCGGTCGTCGCCGACCGCAAGACGCTGCGCGCCCGTGTCGCCGCGATGACGGAGCAGTTCGACGAAGTGCTGGTGCAGGAGTACGTCGCGGGCCGCGAGTTCAACGTCGGGTTCGTCGGCACCCGCACCCTCCCCATCGCCGAGATCGACTTCGCCCGCATGCCGGAAGGCGCCTGGCCGATCCTCACCTACGCCGGCAAGTGGGAAGCCGGATCGCCCGACGACCTGGGCAGCGTGCCCGTGTGCCCCGCCGCGGTTCCGCAGAAGCTCGCGGAGCGGCTGGGGAAGGTGGCGGAGGCCGCGTGGCGGGTCATGCAGGGGAAGGGCTACGGGCGCGTGGACCTCCGACTGGACGATCAGGGACGTCCTTGGGTCCTCGAGGTGAACCCCAACCCTGACCTGAACGACGACGCCGGCCTGTCCCGCATGGCGAAGGCGGCAGGTTGGGACTACGCGGAGCTGGTGCGGCGCATCGCGGAGGTGGCGCTGCGTGACGCGCAGGGCGCCACCGCGGCCCGTGAGCTGCTCGCTCCGCCCCGTCGGGCGCGCGCAACGCGCACCGCTTGAACGGCTCACCCGAGCGACGGGTCTCTTCCGCCCGGAGGAGGTCGCGCTCGCGGTTGAGCTGCTCGACGAGAGCCTCGCGGGGGACGACGACTACCGATTCCTCGGCGCGTACGCAGACGACGACCTGGTGGGGTACGCCTGCTGGGGGCCCACCCCGGGAACGCAGGGCACCTACGACCTGTACTGGATCGTCGTCGCGCCGACGTGGCAAGGGAAGGGCATCGGCACGCAGCTGCTCGACGCGGTCGAGAAGGCGCTGACGGCTGACGGCTGTCGGCTCCTCGTCGTCGAGACGTCGTCGCGCGCCGACTACGCGCCGACCCGCACCTTCTACGAGCGGCGCGGGTACGCTCAGGCGGCGCGGCTCCCGGGCTATTACGCTCCGGACGACGACCTGGTGATCTACCTCAAGGACTTGGTGCATGGCGTCCTGGCAAGAACGACTGCGTAACCAGAGCCTTGCCTCCCTGGAAGCCCTCGTCGCCAGGTTCGGGCCCGAGCACTTCCCGGACCTCGCACGCCTGCGCCAGGCGGCGGAGAATTTCGAGTTCCGCATCTCGCCCGCGATGGTCGATCTCATCAAGTCTCCCGGCGACCCGATCTGGCGGCAGTATGTCCCGGACCTCCTAGAGCTGGAAGTACACGACGGCATGGAGGATTCGCTCGCGGAGGACGCGCACTCCCCCGTCCCCAACATCACGCATCGCTATCCCGACCGGGCGTTGTTCCTGGTCTCGCCGGTGTGCGCCTCGTATTGCCGCTTCTGCACCCGGCGCCGCAAGGTGGGCGATCCCGAGAAGATCCCGCTGTCCCAGCTCGAGTCCGCGTTCCGCTACCTCGAGGAGCACACCGAGATCCGCGACGTCATCATGTCCGGCGGCGATCCGTTGCTCCTCTCGGATCGTCGCATCGACGAGCTCTGCCGGCGCCTGCGATCGATTCCCCACCTCGAGATCGTCCGGATCGGGAGCCGGATCCCGTGCCACCTGCCGGAACGGATCACGCCCGAGCTGTGCGCCATCCTCAAGCAGTACCACCCGCTCTACATCAACACGCACTTCAACCACCCCGACGAGCTCACGTCGGCCGCGGTCCGCGCGCTCGGTATGCTCGCCGATGCGGGTGTCCCGCTCGGATGCCAGACGGTGCTCTTGCGAGGCGTGAACGACGACGTAGCGGTGATGAAGCTCCTGATGCAGAAGCTCCTGGCCGCGCGGGTGCGCCCGTACTACATCTACATGTGCGACCAGGTCGCGGGCGCGGAGCATTTCCGCACTACGGTGGAGAAGGGGCTCGAGATCATCAAGGCACTGCGGGGCTGGACGTCAGGGCTCGCCGTGCCGCACTTCGTCATCGACGCGCCGGGCGGCGGCGGCAAGATCCCGCTGCTCCCGGAGTACGTCGAGTCTGTCACGGATGAGGAAGTGGTACTGCGCAACTATGCGGGACAGCGCTACGTGTACAAGCAACCGCTGACGGAGCAGCCAATCCTCGTCGGCTGAGCGTCGGCACCGCAACGGCTGGCGCTAGGGGTGCGCGCCCTCGCCCCTCCCCCCTTCGCTTGTTCCCCAGCGTTTCTTCGGAGCGTCCGCGACCTGCCGCGCCCTCAGGTACCGTTGCAGCACCACGACCCGGGCCGCGTCAGCCCCCAGGAAGCGGCGGCCTTGCATGACTGTTCGAATGGCCCGCGTCAGGTCCTCTACGGGACCGGCCTTGTCGACGAAGCCGCGCGCGCCGGCTTCGAGCACGTCCAGCAATTGCTCCTCCTGCGGCAGCCCCGTGAGGATGAGGACCCTGGCCCCCAAACCCAGGGCGACGATGCGGCGCGTCGCCTCCAGCCCTCCTTGCCCCGGCATCGCCAGGTCCATAAGGACGACGTCGGGACGGACGGTTCGCACGCGCTCCACGGCCTCGTCCCCTCGCCCGGCTTCGTCGACCACGGCAACACCCGCCTGTCGCTCGAGCAGCGCGCGCAGGCCGGCACGGAAGACGACGTGATCGTCGACGAGCAGGACGCGGACGGGAGCCCGGGGGCGGCGTGTGAGACCAGGGGCGAACATGGACGTGCTCAGCATCGCTGCAAAAGGCGTGCGCCCTGCAAGGCGCAGCAGGGCGTAACCGGCGCGACATCGCAGATGCTCCGGCTCCCCAGGCTGTCGCATCGTCGCTACAATGCTTGTCCTACGGTAGCTGCCAGATCTCGACCCGGTTGGCGGGGAGCACCGGAATCAGCACGCGGCTTCGCTTCGCGTCGTACCCGATGTCGGCCGGTCCGGGAATGCCCATGATGAGCTTTACTTCCTGACCCGTCTCGTAGCTCGACACGGTGGAATCCGCCCAGCTCGAGACGAGGATCTTGCCGCCGGCGATGACGACGCCGTCGAACCCGCCCGGCCCCTTGGCGATCACACTCGGCGCCTTGTCCTCCGGTCGCCACGCGAGCACCGATCGTCCGCCGAACTCGACGATCACGAAGCGCTTACCCACGGGGTCGAGCGCGATTCCGTTCGGCCGGCCGAGCGTGTCCCCCCGCACCGCGACCGTCACCTTCCGGTCGGGGCCGATCCGGAACACGCGGTCGGGCCCCGGGTGCAGCACGTTGCCCACGTCGTCGAACTTGATGCCCGTGTCGGTGATGTAGAGGGCGCCCGTTTGCGCGATCGCGATATCGTTCAGAAACACGGCGCCCAGCGTCGCGAAGCCCACGCTGTCGCGGAGGGCCCCGGTTCTCGCGTCGAACGCGCGCACGACGTCGATATCGGCCACCCACAGCGTATCCCCCTGCAGCGCCAGCCCCTTCGGAGCATGGAGCGTAACGCCGTTGCGGCCGCCCTCGATGAACTTGAGATTCTCGATGGCCCCGTCCGGCCGCACGCGGCTGATGAAGCCGTTGTTGTCCTTCGCCGTCGGGTTGCCGTTGATGTTCGAGACGAAGTAGATGTCCTGCGTGGTGTCGTGCAGCACCGATTCCGGGCTGAGGAATCCTGCGATGGTCGTGACCTTCGTGACAGCTGGAGGTGGGGGTGTGGGAGGCGGGGGCGCCGGCGTCACCTGGAGCGCCGTGGAGTCCGCCGGCGTCCCGGGCGTCTGGGACGTCGCAGGCCTCCTGGCCATGGGCTCGCAGGCCGCGCCCACGGCCAGCAGCGCGCACACAACGCTCGGTCTCATGATGCCTTCGCCTCCGCCATCTCTTTCTTCCGCGTCTCGATCAGCTTGTGCGCCACCTCGGCCGGCACTTCCTGGTAGACATGAAATTTTGCCCGGTACGTCCCCCGGCCGTGCGTCAACGAGTGCAGCGCGGTCGCGTAGCGGTCGAGCTCCGCTTCCGGGACGAGCGCCTTCACTTTGGTGAGCCGGCCGTCCTTTTCGGTCCCCATGATGTGGCCCCGCCGCGAGGAGAGGTCGCCCATCACGGCACCCTGATACTCGTCGGGCGTCCACACGGCCAGTTCCAGGATCGGCTCGAGCAGGACCGGTTTGCAGTTCGGGCTCACGTTCCGGAACGCGAGGATGCCGGCCATCTTGAACGACATCTCGTTCGAGTCGACGTCGTGGTAGGAGCCGTCGTACAGCTCCACCTTGAAGTCCACCACAGGATACCCCGCAACCGGGCCGCGTGCCGCCGCCTCCTGGATGCCGCGCTCCACCGCCGGGATATACTGGCGCGGGATCACGCCGCCGACGATCTCGTCCGCAAACTGTAACCCGGAGCCCCGCGGCAGCGGCGCGATGCGGATCCAGCAGTCCCCGTACTGACCGCGGCCGCCGGTCTGCTTCTTGTGCTTCCCCTGGCCCTCGGCCTTCCCCCGGAACGTCTCGCGATAGGCGACCCGCGGCTTCGTTGTCAGGGCGTGCACTCCGTACTTGCGCGCCAGCCGGCCCACGATGATCTCGAGGTGCCGCTCGCCCAATCCCCGGATCAGCGTCTGCTGCAGCTCCGCGTTGTACTCGTGCTGGAACGTGGGGTCCTCCTCGTGCAGCTTGTGCAGGCCGTTGGACAGCTTCTCCTCCTCGCCGCGCTGCTTCACCTCGATCGCCACGGTGATGACCGGCTCCGGGAACGTGATCTTGTGCAGCACGATCGGCGCCTCCCGGGTGGAGAGCGTGTCGTTGGTGTGCGTGTCGCGCAGCTTGGCCACGACCCCGATGTCGCCCGCGTGCAGCTCGGCGATCTCGAAGCGGTCCTTGCCGACGCTGACGCACAGGTGGTTCAGCTTCTCGACCGCGGACCGCGGGGCGTTGTACACGTCCTGCCCGTTGCGCACCGTACCGGAGTACACCCGGAAGTAGGTGACGTCACCCACGTGCGGCTCGGACATCGTCTTGAACACCTGCGCGACGAACGGCCCGCCGTCCTCCGCCTTCAGCGTGACCCGCTCGGCGCTGCCCCACTTCTGTGCCTCCAGCGGCGGACGCTCGTGGGGCGCGGGGAACAGCTCCACCATCTTGGACAACAGCGCGCGCGCCCCGTACGTCAGCTCGGCCGCGCCACAGAACAGCGGGAACAGCTCACCCTGCGCCATCCCAGCCTTCATGGCGACGATCGCCTCGTCCCGTCCGATCTCCTCGCCGCCCAGGTAGCGCTCGAGCAGCGTGTCGTCGGTCTCGGCGATGCGCTCGATCAGCTCCTTCGAGTAGCGGTCGAACCGCTCGCCGTACTCCGCCGGGACGTCCACCTCCTCGTACTCGCCTGCCTTCGTCCCCTTCTTGTACAGGTGGCACTTCTTCGAGAACAGGTTGATGATCCCGTGGAAGTCGGGACCTTCGCCCACGGGGATCTCCACGGGGATCACCTTCGGGGTGAGCTGTCGCTTGATCTGCTCGTACACCCGCTCGAAGCCGGCGTGCTCCTTGTCCATCAAGGAGACGAAGAACAGCCGCGGGATGCCGCGCCCCTCACAGTAGTCCCACACCTTCTCGGTGCCCACCTCGACCCCACCTGTGGCGGAGACGACCACCACGGCACCGTCCGCTGCGTACACGCCGGCGAGCGCCTCCCCGGTGAAGTCGAGATAGCCGGGCGTGTCGATGAGGTTGAGCTTGGTGTCCATCCACTCGGCGACCGCCAGGGCGAGATTGATGGAATACTTGCGCTCGATTTCGTCGGGAGTGTAATCGGTGAGAGCCGTGCCGTCCTTCACCGCGCCGTGGCGTTTGCTCGTACCGGCCACGAACGCGAGCGCATCGACCAGTGAGGTCTTGCCGCTCGCGCCGTGGCCCACGACCGCCACATTGCGAATCTCCGGTGTCTTGTACACGCGCATCGCGCAGGCAACTCCGGCAAGGGGACAGGAGAATATGAGACGGAGAACAGGGGGTAGGCTAGGCATAGATATACTAGACGCACAGACGCACAGGGGAGAACAGTGGAGCGGACGCAGAGGTACCTACCCCCTCAAGCTGTTCACCGCCGTGCGTCTGCGCGTCTGTGCGTCTAGTCTTGCCGCGCCTGCGCGTCTAGTTGTTGCATATCGTGTAACTGCATACTGCTAACTCCCGCTACCAGCATGATCGCGCCCGCCAGCAAGAACGCCGTCCGCTGTCCGAGCCCGTCGTACGCCCATCCCGCCGCGAGCGGGCCGAGGCTCCGGCCGAGCGCGGCGAACGCCTGCGCGGCGCCGAGAATGGTGCCCTGCTCCGTCGGGTCGGCGTAGATGGATACGAGCCCCGACGCCGCCGGCGCGAACAGACTGTTCGCGAAGGCGAGCGGGACCGTCAAGGCGTACAGCTGGAGGCTGGTCGTCGCGTACGGCACTGCAGCAATGCTCGCCGCCATCCCGAACAGCCCGACGACGAGCAGCGCGCGCGCCCCCGTGCGCCGCTCGAGTCGCCCGAACACGAATCCCTGCACCACCGCGGCGATCACCCCGATCACGACGAACAGCCAGCCGAGCTCCTTGGCACCCCAGCGCCAGGCCTGCGTCGCGTGCAGCGGCAGCGCGACGGTGTAGCCCGCAAAGGCGAACGGCGCGAGGAGCCACACGAGCATGAGCGGCCGCAGGCGCTCGCGCCGCAGTGCTTCGCCCATGTGCCCGAGATCGAACAGCGGCCGCTCCCTGCGGTGCTCGACGGGGAGCGACTCACGCAGGATCACGCTCGCCGAGGCGAAGTTGACCAGGGAAAGCCCGGCGGCGATGAGCCCGGGGGCGAAGTGCCCGAGGTAGTGGTCCGCGAGGCCGCCGATCATCGGACCGAGGACGAACCCGATCCCGAACGCCGCGCCGATCGTCCCCATGCCGCGGGCGCGCTCCGCTGGCGGCGTGATGTCCGCGACGTACGCCTGCGCCGCCGAGATGTTGCCGCTTGCGAACCCCGAGATCACGCGCGCGACGAACAGCAGCGCGTAGGAGGGGGCGAACGCGAACAACACGTAGCCGGCCGCGTTGAACAGCATCGTCGTCAGGAGAATGGGCCGCCGGCCGATCCGGTCCGACAGCCGACCGAGCAGCGCCGTCGCGACGAACTGCATGGCCGAGAAGACGAACACGAGGGCCCCGAAGCCGATCCCGTGCGCCCCGAAGCGCTGCGCGTACAGCGGCAGGATCGGCATGATGATCCCGAAGCCGATCAGGTCGATCAGCACCGTGAGAAAAATCACGCCGAGGCGGGAGCGGCTCGCCGGCATAAGGGCTACAATCTATGCCCCCGGATGGCCCGTCGAGCACACGGTGTGACCCCGGTCACGCAGCAGCCAACGGCAGTCTGTTAACGTCGCGCCCACGCCCCGAGTCTCATCCGTGAACCTCTACCGAGGACTTTTATGCGAGGCCGATTCGCCCTTTTGACCGCTCTGGCGCTTGCCCTGAGCGTGCCCGCCGTCGTGGCCGCCCAGGCTGCGGGTGATTCCGACGTGAAGAAAGATCGCAAGGAGGTCCGCCACGACCGCCGCGAACTGCACGGCGATCGCAAAGACATCCGGCACGATACCAGGGATATTCGCCAGGACCGCCGGGACATTCGTCAGGACCGGCGCGACGTGCGTGAGGACGTGAAGGAAGGCGATCTGAAGGACGCGCGTCACGACCGGCGCGAGCTGCGGAGCGACCGCCGCGACGTGCGACAGGATCGCCGCGATCGTCGCCACGACGTACGGGACGCGCACGCCGACCGCCGCGACCTGCGGCAGGACCGGAAGGACGTGCACCCAGATCAGGAGCATCAGGAGCATCAGCAACAGAAGAAGGACAGCACCCGCTGAGCGCGGTGCCGCCGGAGTAGCCGGTTACGCGGCTACTCCGGCACGTCGTTCCCTCCCCTCCGCCACGATCCGCACCACCGTCGCGCCGAGGATGAGCGTCCCGCCCGCGAGCGACCACGCGCTCGGCGTCTCCCCGTGGATCCACCACGCCCAGATCGGATTGAGCACCGGCTCGAGCAGCAGCAGCAGCGAGGCCTGGAGTGCGGGCACGTGCGGCATCGCCTGCGCCAGCAGCACGTAACCCAGGCCGAGCTGGACCGTTCCGAGATACAGCACGATCACCCAGTCGACGGCGCGGCCGCCGCCCACCGGAAAGACCCACGGCAGCGACACGAGGAAGGCGAGCACGTTACCGGACACCGCGGCCGCGGCGACCGATGCAGCAGAGCCCCCGGGCCGCTGGGTAATCCAGCGGTAGCCGATCACCACCAGCGCGAACGTCACGGAGCTGGCGGCAGCCAGGATGTTGCCGAGGAGGGGATTGGTGGCCGTCGCGCGCGGCGGCTCGACGCCGACGAAGAACAGCGCCATCCCCAGTGCCGCGACGCCCAGGACCCAGAGGTCGCGTCGCTGCACGGGCTCGCGCAGCAGCCAGGGCCCGAGGACCAGGATGCAGAGCGGGCTCGCATCCTCGAGGAACACCGCGCTGGCCGCGGTCGTGAGCTTGTTCGCCTGGACGAACAGGATGGTCGTGACGGCGTACGCCCCGCCCACCAGCGCCGCGCGCCAGGTCCAGGCGCGACGCGCCTCCGGTACCATGACGAGCACCGCGATGGCCGCCACCGCGCCGCGCAGGCCCGCGACCTGCCAGCCCGTGAAGGCAGTCAGCTTGAACGCGGCACCGCCGGTCGAAAACAGCGTCGCCGCCGCGAGGATCCGCAGGCGCGATGTGGCGTGACTCACGCGATCAGGCTGCATGTCGGAACCGTAGCAGACTCGCCCCTCCGCTCCCCGCCAGGTAAGTTCGATGCAACAATCAGCGCGGGAGCACGCAATGTACGCGCCATCGACTCCCCTACCGCTCGTCCTCGTGGCGGCGCTCGGGCTCGGCTGCGGCGGCGGCGGCGGCGCCAGCCAGGCGGGCCGCGAGCCGGCCCCCGTCCGCTCGAGCGACGTCGTGACGATGGAGGAGCTGGCCAGGGTCGCCACCTCGTCCACCTTGTTCGAGGCGCTGCATGCGCTGCGACCCGCCTGGTTTCGTCGCAATCCGACGACGCTTCGGCCCCAAGCCGAAGGGGACGTCGTCGTCTATCTCGACCAAAGCCGGCTCGGCGGGCCCGAAACGCTCCGGACGATCCAGGTGAACGCCGCCACCGTGATCCGCCACTACAGCGCGTCCGAGGCGGAGGCCCGCTTCGGCCCCGGTCACCTGCACGGCGCCATCCAAGTCAGCACGACACGGTGACGCTGCTGCTGCTCCTCGCGGCGTTGCAGGGGGACACCGCGAGCTTCGCCATCGCCGACTTCCGGTTCGCGAGCGGCGAGACCCTGCCGGTCCTGCGGCTCCACTATCGCACGCTGGGACGGCCCGAGCGCGACGCGCGCGGGATCGTCCGCAACGCCGTGCTCATTCTGCACGGCACCGGAGGGTCGGGCACCCAGTTCCTGTCGCCGCTCTTCGCCGGGGAATTGTACGGCCGCCGCCAGCCGCTCGACACGGCCACTCATTATCTCATCCTGCCGGACAACATCGGCCACGGACGATCGAGCAAGCCGAGCGACGGGCTCAAGGCCCGGTTCCCGCACTACACGTACGCGGACATGGTCGCGGCGCAGTACCGCCTGGTGACGGAGGGGCTGCACGTCGATCACCTGGTGCTGGTCATGGGCACGTCCATGGGGTGCATGCACGCGTGGCTCTGGGCGGAGCGCCATCCCGACTTCATGGACGGGGTCGTGCCGCTCGCGTGCGCGCCCGCGCAGATCGCGGGCCGGAACCGCATGATGCGCAGCATGATCATGGAGGACATCCGCGGCGACCCGGAGTGGCGGAACGGCGACTACGTCCAGCAGCCGCCGGGACTCTTCGCCGCCTTGCAGATTCTGTTTCTCATGGGCTCGAGCCCGCTCCCCCTGCAGCGTGCCGCGCCGACGCGCGACTCGGCGGACGCCTACATCGCCCGCTGGCTGCGCGACCGGCTCGCCGGTGCGGACGCGAACGACATGCTGTATCAGTTCGCGGCGTCGCGCGATTACGACCCGAGCCCCGATCTCGGTCGCATCGCGGCTCCGGTCCTCGCCATCAATTCCGCGGACGACCTCATCAACCCCCCGGAGCTCGGGATCGTGGAGCGGCTGATGCCGCGCGTGAAATCGGGCCGCTTCGTCCTGATTCCGACGAGCGACGTGACGCGCGGTCACGGCACCCACACCGTCGCTGCGGCGTGGAAACAGTACTTCGCGCCCTTCGTAGCGTCCCTCGAGCGGTCGCGCGGGGCCCCCGGCCCGGGTCGATGACGCTCGCCGTCGGCCAGAAGGCCCGACGCACGCTCACGCTCTCGGCCAAGCACGTCGCGGCGTACGCGCGCCTCACCGGCGACTACAACCCCCTGCACTTCGACGCCGCGTTCGCGGCGAAGACGAAGTTCAAGACGCTGGTCGTGCAGGGCGGGCTCACGACGGGCCTGCTGCACGCCCTCGTGGCCATGGATCTCCCCGGACCCGGCACGGTGTTCCTGAGTCAGAACTGGAAGTTCACGGCCCCGGTGTACGTCGGAGACACGATCACGGCCGACGCGGAGGTGATGAGCGTGCACGCGACCAAGCCCGTGTGCCAGCTGCGCATCACGGTGACCCGGCAGACCGGTGAAACGGTACTGGAGGGAGAGGCGTGGTGCTACACCTTCGGGGACGACGAGCGGACGTGACGGTCAGCGGTACCCCGCCGCCTGCAGCCCGAACAGCTCCGCGTACAGCCCGCCTCTCGTCACCAGCTCGTCGTGTGTCCCCTGATCGATCAGCTCCCCGCCCTGCAGCACGAGGATCCGCTCGGCCATCCGCACCGTGGAGAAGCGGTGCGAGATGAGCACCGCCATCCGCCCCCTCGTGAGCTCGGCGAACCGCAAGAACACCTCATACTCGGCGCGGGCGTCGAGCGACGCGGTCGGCTCGTCGAGAATCAGCACCTGCGCATCGCGCATGTACGCCCGCCCCAGCGCCACCTTCTGCCACTCGCCGCCCGACAGCTCGACCCCGCCATCGAAGCGGCGGCCCAGCATCTGGTCGTAGCCGTGCTCGAGCCGCCCGGCCACCGCGTCGGCGAGGCTGCGTTGCGCCGCCTCACGGATCCGTGCTTCGTCTTCCAGCCGCTCGATCTGGCTGACGCCGATGTTCTCCTTCATCACGAAGTCGTAGCGCACGAAGTCCTGGAAGATCACGCCGATGTTGGTGCGCAGGCTGCCCAGCTCGTAGTCCCGCAAGTCGACGCCGTCGAGCAGGATGCGGCCCTCGTCCGGGTCGTACAGCCGCGCCAGGAGCTTCACCAGCGTCGTCTTCCCCGCCCCGTTCTCGCCCACCAGCGCGATGCGCTCGCCGCGCTCGAGCGTGAAGGAGAGGTGGCGCACCGCCCAGCGGTCCGACCCGGGATAGCGGAACCCCACGTCCTGAAACTCGAAGCCCTGGCGGATCGGCACCGGCACCGGCCGCGCTCCGGGCCGGGACGTCACGCGCGGGCGCACATCGAAGAACGTGAACAGGTCGGAGAGATAGAGGCTCTGCTCCCACACCTGCGACAGCGAGAGCAGCACCCGCTGGATCAGGTCGCGGCTCTGGCGGAACGAGCCCGCCAGGAACGTGAGCGCGCCGATCGTGAAGCGGCCCAGCACGGTGAGGTAGATGATCACGCCGTAGGCGGCGTAGTAGCCGAGCGTCCCGATGGTCACGAACAGCGTGGAGACGAGGTTCCGCCGCACGGCGAGCCGTTTATTGGCCTCGTAGAACTCGTCTGAGAGCTTGGAGTAGCGACCCACCAGGAAGTCCGACAGGTCGAAGAGCTTGACCTCTTTCGCCATCTCGTCCGAGGCGCCGACGTAGCGCAGGTAGTCGAGCAGCCGCCGCTCCGGGGTCCACGAGAAGAGCAGCGAATACCCGAGCGCCGCGTAGTGCGTCTCGCCCAGGAAAGACGGCAGCACCGCGATCACGAGGAGCAGCAGGAGCCAGGGGAGCTGTACCAGCAGCACCCCGCCCAGCGACGCGAGCGTGATGAGGTCCTGTCCCGTGGAGAGCAACAGGGCGATGAGACCGATGCGCCCCACCGTCTGGCGCCGCGCCCGCTCCAGATGATCGTACGTTTCCGCGTCCTCGTACTGCGCGAGATCGAGGGTGGCGGCATGTTGCATCAGCCGCACGCTGATACGGTTCGAGAACAGGTCACCCAGCAGGCTCTCGAGTAGCGAGGACAGCCGGGCCAGGCCCTCTCCCGCCACCGCGATGCCGAGCTCCAGGGCGACCAGGCCGCCGAGCTGCCACCAATCGATGGCGCCCCCGCCGGCCCGCACCCGGACGGCCGCGATCACCCCGTCGATGATCAGCTTGCCGATCCACAGCACGGCCAGTGGCACGAACGACCGCACCACCCGCAGGACGAGGATCGCCACCGTGTAGCGGCGGTGTGTCTCGTAGACGAGCTTGAGGAGCGGGGGCACGTACTTGAGCGCCTGCAACCGCTCGCCCCACGTGGGGGGGTTGCCGTCCCGACCTGCCAGCAAGCTGTTGCGTCGCGTAGGGATACCGTGCGGGGTGAAGCGTGGCACCGTCACGACCTTAACTTCTCCCGAAGGCTGTGCGTCAATATAACCGTATGAAAACCCGGACTCTCGCGTACGTGTGTGGGGCGCTCGCTGCGCTCGCCCCGGTGGGAGCGCGCGCGCAAGCGCCCATTCTCACTCCCCGCGACTCCGCACGGCACGCCCTGAACCGCCTCGCCTACGGCCCTCGGCCGGGCGAAGTGGACCGCGTCGCCGCCGATGGCGTTATGCGGTGGATCGACCGGCAGCTCTCCCCCCGCAAGATCGACGACGGCCCGCTCGCGGCGCGGGAGCGGCGCTTCAAGATCCTCGACTACGACTCGGGCGAGCTGGCGCGCATCTACGTCGACGCCCAGCGAGAGCGGCGCGAGCAACAGCGGCAACAGGGCGACGCCGACCGGGACAGGATGGACACAGCCCAGGAGAGAGGTCGCCGCCTGGCGGGAGCGTTCCAGGAGCTCGCCGTCGTCCGTGCCGTCCTCTCCGAGCGTCAACTGTACGAGGTGATGGTCGACTTTTGGACCAATCATTTCAACGTCTTCCTCGCCAAGGGCGCCGACCGGTTCCTCACGCCGTCCTACATCGAGCAGACGATCCGGCCGCGCGCCTTGGGGAAGTTCGCGGACCTCCTGATCGCGACGGCCGAGAGCCCCGCCATGCTGTTTTACCTCGACAACTGGGAGAGCGTGGCGCCAGGCTCCAAGTCGCCGCAGGCGATGCGGCTGCGTGCGCGGCCGCTGTTCGGCGCGCGCCCCATGTTCGGCCGCCCGCCGCTGTTCGATCCCGGACGCGATCCGATGCGCGCGGACTCGCTGCGCCGGCAAGCGTCCGAGCGCGCGCCCAAGGGCATCAACGAGAACTACGCCCGCGAGCTGCTCGAGCTGCACACGCTCGGCGTGGACGGCGGCTACACCCAGCAGGACGTGATCCAGGTCGCGCGGATTCTCACCGGCTGGAGCGTGGCACGACCGCAGCAGGGCGGCGACTTCGAGTTCCATGACTGGGCACACGACTACGGCGAGAAGGTGGTGATGGGCGTGACGTTCCCCGCGGGCTCGGGCAGGGACGAGGGCGTGCGCCTGCTCAAGCTGCTCGCCAACCATCCGGCCACGATGCACCACGTGAGCCGCCGGCTGTGCCAGCGATTCGTGAATGACGACCCGCCCGACGGCTGCGTGGACGACGCCGTGACCGCCTGGAAACGCAGCGACGGCGACATCCGCGAGGTGCTACGTGCCATCTTCCGGTCGCCCGATTTCTGGGCGTCGGAGAACGTCCGCGCCAAGATCAAGACGCCGCTCGAGTTCGTCGTAAGCGCGGCGCGGGCGGTGGGCGGCGACCCCGACACGACCCCCCGGCTGGCCCAGGTGGTGGCCCGCCTCGGCGAGCCGCTCTATCTCCACGTGGCGCCCGACGGCTACCCCGAACGGGAAGACGCGTGGGTGAACAGCGGGGCGCTGCTCGACCGGATGAATGCCGCGGTGGCACTCGCCGCCGGACGCCTGCCGGGCGTGACGGTGAGCCTCGACTCGGTCGTGCCGGCGACGCCAGATGCGGAGCAGCTGATCGCGCAGGCGAACGCCGCGGTGTTGAGCGGCACGATGTCGGAGAACACGAAGGCAGTCATCAGACGGCAGATACCAGACATCAGCGATCCTGTGCAGGCTCGTGCGCTGGCGGTCGGGCTGGCGATCGGCGGACCGGAGTTTCAGAGGCAGTAGCTAGACGGATAGCGAGGGAGAGCGAATGACGATCTCGAGACGAGTATTCGTGAAGTCTGGCGGCCTTGCGCTAGTGAGCTTCGGGCTCGACCCGCTGTTTCTCGCACGCGCCGCGTTCGCCACTACCCGTCTATCCGCGTATCCGTCTAACCGTCCGATTCTTGTCTGCCTCTTCCAACGCGGCGCCGTGGACGGGCTCAACATGATCGTGCCGCACGGGGACCCGCTCTACTATCGCGAGCGCCCGCGCATCGCCGTTCCGGAGGCCGACGTGGTCGACCTGGACGGGCACTTCGGCCTGCACCCGCGGCTCGCGGCCCTCAAGCCCTTGTGGGAGAACAAGAGTCTCGCCGCCATCCACGCCATCGGGTCCCCCGATTCGACGCGCAGCCACTTCGATGCCCAGGACTACATGGAGTCGGGCACTCCGGGGGCCAAGGCGACGCCGGATGGCTGGCTCAACCGCTATTGCCAGCACGACCGCGAGCACCAGAACACGCCGTTTCGCGCAGTGGCATTCGGGCCGCAGCTGCCGCGCATCCTCGCCGGCTCGGCGCCTTCGCTCGCGATCGACGACCTGCAGGCGTTCGGCCTGCGGGCGCCGCAGCCCGCGGCCCGCGACCGGCTCACCCGCGCCTTCGAAGAGTTGTACGCCGGCTCGGCGACGGGGCTGCTCTCGACGTCCTCCCAGGAGGCCTTCGACGCCGTCCAGATGCTGAAACAGGTGAGCCCGGGCCAGTACCAGCCCGCCAACGGCGCGGACTACCCGCGCGGCCGGTTCGGCAAGGCGATGATGCAGATCGCTCAACTCATCAAGGCCGACCTGGGGCTGCAGCTGGCCTTCGCCGACGTCACCGGCTGGGACACACACGTGAATCAGGGATCGAGCGAAGGGCAGCTCGCCGCCCGCCTCGCCGAGCTCGGGCAGGCGCTCGGCGCCTTCGCCCAGGACCTGGGCGAGCGGCTGCGGGACGTGGTCGTGCTCACGATGTCGGAGTTCGGCCGCACGGTGCGAGAGAACGGCAACAGCGGCACCGACCATGGGCACGCCACGGCGATGCTCGTCATGGGCGGCCCGGTCAACGGAGGCAGGATGCTCGGGCGCTGGCCCGGCCTCGACCCGGCGGATCGGTTCGAGGGTCGCGACGTCGCCGTCACGACGGATTTCCGCGACCTGTTCACCGAGATCCTGGCGCGGCACCTCGGCGCGAAAGATCTCGCCGCTATCTTCCCGGGATTCGCACCCGATCCGGCGCGCTTCCCTGGCGCCATTAAAGTCTAGAAGACTAGGTCGTCGTTTCTTCTGGCGTAATCGGTAGATCGAGCTTCTCGGCTTTCCGCAGCACGACGATCGTACTCTCTGCGCCGATCCGGTCCGACGCGAGGAGCCGGTGCAGATCGTCGATCCCCGTCACCGGTTTGCCGTCGAGCCCCACAATGATGTCTTCCGGCCGCACACCTGCCCGCGCGGCGGGGCTGTTGGCGTCCACGCCGGTCACCAGCACGCCGCTCTTCGCCTCGAGGCCGTGCGCCCGCACGACGAGTCGCGCCAGCGACACGTTTTGCCCCGCCACGCCGATCTTGCCGCGCCGGATCTTGCCGTGCCGGATGAGCTGTCCGGTCACGAACTTGGCGGTGTTGATCCCCACGGCGAAGCAGATTCCCTGAGCCGGGAGGATCACCGCCGTGTTGACGCCGACCACGCGCCCCGCAGAGTCCACCAGGGGCCCGCCCGAATTCCCGGGGTTGAGCGCGGCGTCGGTCTGGATGACGTCGTCGATCAGGCGTCCCGTCACGGAGCGGAACGAGCGCCCCAACGCGCTCACCACGCCGGCCGTGACGGTGCTCTGGAAGCCGAGCGGGTTGCCGATGGCTATGACCAGCTGCCCCACGCGCAGCGTACTCGAGTCGCCGAATTCCGCGGCGGTGAGCGACACCGGGCTCACGCGGATCACCGCGAGATCGGAATCGGGGTCGTCCCCGACGAGCTCCGCCCGCAGGCGGCGTCCGCTCGCAAACGCCGCATCGATACGCGTGGCGCCGTGCACGACGTGGCTGTTCGTGAGGATGAAGCCGTCCGGTGTGAACACGAATCCCGATCCGTGCCCCGGCATCTCGCGGGCGGGGCGACCGCGCCGCTCGACGCGCTGCCGCACCTCCACGCTGACGACGGCCGGCCCCACCTTCTCGGCGGCGTTGATCACGGCGCGAGAATAGGCGTCGAGCAGCTCGGCGTCGGCCGCCGGGGGGACCTGGGAACCGTTGTTGCCGCGTGAACCGGTGCGATCGAGATCGCCGGCGCGCGGGTCGGCGAGCAGGTCAAGTATGGCGTCCATAACTCGAAAACGCCGGGCGGTTCCCGAACCCTAGACACCGTCACGAGAAGACGTCACGAGGCGGCGTCACGGAGAATCGTCGCGAGAGACGGTGGGTCAACGACTTCCCGCGACGTCACCTCGCGACGTATTCCCGCGACGTTGTTTCGTGACGTAGTTTGTAGTCGTGATAGACCCCATTCGGCGGTTACTTACCGAAGCCACAAACGCCAAGCAAACCCGGGCTTTCTGGCAGGTGGCGACCGGCGTCCTGAGCGATTGGGCCGGCGGCGCCCGCGTGCAGCTCGACTACCAGGGGCTGAACGAGTCCGGGACCGCCCTGGCCGGTGCACCGGAGCAGGGAGGCGAGCCGTTCATCATCGACTACCATGACGCCGAGGGACGGCACGTGCGGGCCACGCTGCGCGGCATGCCCGACGGCTTCCCGGCCGACGTCGTGCGCTCGGCGCTGGAGATCGCCACGCATCTGGCGGTCATGGTGGCCCGCCGGGCGGGGCTCGAGCGGGAACGGCGGCTCGGAACGTTCCTCGTCGAGCTGTCGCGCTGGCTGCTGGCGGCGCCGGAGCGCGATCTGCTGCTCAAGTACACGCTGCAGAGCGTAGTGAGTCTGGTCGAGGCGCAAGGCGCGTTCGTCGCCCTGCGGCAGCGGGAAGGCGATACGCTGCGGATCGCGGCGACCGTCGGTCAATGCGCCGAGATCCAGGGATTCGAGATCGGCCTGACGACGAGCACGACCGGCAGGGTGGTGCGCAGCGGCGAGCCGCTCCTCACCGACAACCTCCTCGCCGAGCCCGACGCCCAGTCCGCCCTCAATCCCGCGGGCACGGCGCGCGGGGCGATGATCGCGCCGCTCAAGACGTCGAGCGGAGTCGCCGGGGCGATAGGGGTGGTCCGGTACGAGCAGCCCGGCACGGAGGGCGTGACGCCGCCGGCGTTCGGTTTGGTCGACCTGCAGTACCTGGCCGCAGTGGCGGCGTACATCGCCGGCGGCCTCGAGCTCTCCGAAGCGGTGACGGGCGCGCGGGCGGCCGCGGAGCGGGCGCACGCGATGGTGGACTCGAGCCCGCTGCCGCTCGCCCTGGTCGACCGCCAAGGCAGGGTCCAGCAGGTCAACCAGGCCGGATGCCGGCTGTTCGGGATCGCGAACGAGTCGCAGGCGCTCGGGCTGCATCTCGAAGCGCTGGGGCTGTCGCCCAGCGAGATCTCGCTCCACCTGGTGCTCGCCCGGCCGCAGACCGGCGCGCCCTGGCACGGGCGCGTGCTCGTCACGCAGCCGACCGGAGATCGGCGCATCTGCGACTGCACCATCACCGGGCTGTCGGGCGTGGGACGCGACAACCTGCTGGTGGCCCTGTACGACCGGACCGACGAGCTGCGCGCGCAACGCGAGCTGATCGCGCGCGAGAAGCTCGCTACGGTGGGCGAGATCGCGAGCGGCGTAGCGCACGAGGTCAACAACCCCCTCGCCGCGATCCGCATGGAGGCGGAGCTGCTCGGTCGCTCGAGCAAGGACCCCGACACGAACACCACGGCCATGACCATCACCCGCGAAGTGGACCGCGCCGCCCGCATCGTGCGCAGCCTGCTGCGGCTGGCGCGGCGGGCCGACACGACGCCCACCCGAGTGCAGATCAACGACCTGGTCCACGACGTCGCCGAGATCCGGCAACGCGTGCTGCGCGCGGACAACGTGGAGTTCCGTACCCGGCTCGATCAGTCCGCACCCGCGGTGCTCGGCCTGGGGCAGGAGCTGCAGCAGGTGGTCATCAACCTCGTCACCAACGCGGAGCATGTGGTCAAAGGGCGCGAGCCCGCGGTCATTCAGCTCACGACACAGGCACGGGAGGGGTGGGTGCGGCTGGTGGTCGAGGACTCGGGGCCCGGCGTCCCGAACGAGATCCGCGGTCGGATCTTCGATCCGTTCTTCACGACCAAAGGGCCGGACGAGGGCACCGGCCTCGGGCTCGCGATTTGCCAGCGGGTCGTGACCGAGGTCGGCGGCAAGCTGTGGCTCGAGGACTCGTCGCTCGGCGGCGCACGGTTCGTGGTGGAGCTGCCGGCCGCCCCGGAGCACGTCGCTACCCCGACGATCGGCTGAGTCGAGCCGTCAGTGCTCGAGGATGCGGTTGCGGTAGATCGCGAGCGTCACCAACCCGTACGCGCCCAGCCCCACGAGCAGGGCGGTGAGTCGCCAGTCGAAGCCGAAGCGGGCCGCCCCGGCGAGCGCGGCGACGAGCCACGCGGCGCTCGCGAGGAACCCCAGCATCACCACTTCTTTCCGCGCCATCAGAATGCCGAACACGTAGCCCCAACTGAAGCCGCACACCAGCAGGAACATGATGCCGTGAGGGATCTTGCCCGGGTCGATCAGATTCAGCGCGCCCGCGAAGCAGCAGAACAGGCCGAGCACCGTGTAGCTCGCGAGGTGCAGGGCCAGCGGCAAGGGGACGGTGCCCATGCGGTTGAATGTCATGGCTTTTCGTGATGTGGGGACGACATAAGATTACCTCCATGCAGGCCACTCGTACATATCTCGAGCTGACCGCGCCCGGTCAGTTCCAGTCCGCACTCGGGCACTTCCCGGAGATCGCCATCGAGCGCGTCGCGCATCCCACTGCGGAGCTGTACCGTCACTGCTACCGCACGGTGGGCGAGGCGTACCACTGGCGCGACCGCTGGGACTGGACCGACGCGGAGATCGGGGCGCACCTGGCGCAGCCCGAGATCACCTTGTACGTGGCGCGGCGCCGCGGCGCGCTGGCGGGGTGGTACGAGCTGCGCCGCGTCCCGGAGGACGACTCGGTGGAGATCGCGTACTTTGGACTCGCCCCGGACGCGATCGGTCGCGGCTTCGGCAAGCACCTGCTGTCGTGTGCGGTGCGCGACGCCTGGGCACTCGGGCCCGCACGCGTCTGGCTCCACACCTGCACGCTCGACCACCCCCACGCGTTGCCGAACTACCGCAAGCGCGGGTTCGCGCCATACAAGACGGAGCAATACGAGGCAGATTACTGAGTGGCACTGTTTCCAGGTAGATTCCCCGGCGTGAACTTCACGCTGACGCGCAAGACCAAGCTCATCATCGCCGCGGTCGTGCTCGTGCCCATCGTGCTGTTCGCCCTCTACACGTGGAGCGCCCTGACGTGGAGCTACTCGAAGGGGGAGCGCGCGGGATACGTCCAGAAATTCTCCAAGAAGGGCTGGATCTGTAAGACCTGGGAAGGGGAGCTGGCCATCGTGTCGATCCCAGGCACCATGTCGGAGAAGTTCTACTTCACGGTGCGGATCGATTCGGTCGCCGCGCGAATCAACCAATCCTTGGGCAAGCGCGTCGCGCTCACGTACCAACAGCACATCGGCATCCCGACGAGCTGCTTCGGAGACACCGAGTACTTCGTCGTGGACGTGAAGGCGGTGGAATGACGATGTCGAACAGTTTCGGCACGCGCGCCCGGCTCGCAGCGGCTGGGCGGACCCTCGAAATCTTTCGCCTGGACGTGCTGGAGCAGCGCGGGTTTTCGATCGGTCGCCTGCCATATTCCCTCAAGATCCTGCTCGAGAACCTGCTGCGCCGGGAAGACGGACGCACGGTCCGGGGCGAGGAGATCGAGCGGCTGGCCCGCTGGAATCCGACGAAACTCCCCGACGAAGAGATCGCGTTCATGCCGGCGCGCGTGCTGATGCAGGACTTCACCGGCGTCCCCGCCGTGGTGGACCTCGCGGCCATGCGCGACGCGATGCAGGCCATGGGCGGCGACCCCAAGAAAGTGAACCCCCTCTTGCCCGCCGAGCTGGTGATCGATCACTCGGTGATCGTGGACGAGTTCGGGACGCCGACGGCCTTTCAGGTGAACGCCGACCTCGAGTTCCAGCGCAACCGGGAGCGCTACGCCCTGCTGCGCTGGGCGCAGCAGACGTTCCAGGGATTCCGCGTGGTGCCGCCGGACACCGGCATCGTCCACCAGGTGAATCTCGAATACCTCGCGCGGGTGGTGTTCACGACCTCCGGGGCCACGCCCCAGGCGTATCCCGATACCCTGGTCGGCACCGACTCGCACACCACGATGATCAACGGCCTGGGCGTGCTCGGTTGGGGCGTCGGCGGCATCGAGGCCGAGGCGGCGATGCTCGGCCAGCCGGTCTCGATGCTCATCCCCCAGGTCGTGGGGTTCCGGCTCACGGGCAGGCTCGCCGAGGGGGCGACCGCGACCGACCTGGTACTCACCGTGACCGAGATGCTCCGCAAGAAGGGCGTCGTGGGCAAGTTCGTCGAGTTCTACGGTCCGGGGATCGCCACGCTGCCGCTCGCCGACCGCGCCACGATCGGCAACATGGCACCCGAATACGGCGCCACAGTGGGGATCTTCCCGGTAGACCAGGAAACGTTGCGCTACCTCGAGTTCACCGGACGCACGCCGGACCAGGTCGCGCTCGTCGAAGCGTACATGAAAGCGCAGGGTCTGTTCCATTCCCCTGGTGCGCCCGAACCGGTCTACTCGGATACCTTGTCGCTCGACCTGCCCACCGTCGAGCCAAGCCTCGCCGGCCCGCGTCGGCCGCAGGACCGGGTGGCGCTGCGCGCCGTGGGGCGGGCGTTTCTCGACGCCTTGCCGACCCTCGTCAAGCCCACCTCACCCATCGCGCCGCCCAGCGACGTGCGCAATCACTGGGAGGCCGAAGGGGGCCATCCGTTCGGCGGAGGGACCGCCGTCGCCGCACCGCCGCGACCCACCCATGTGGACCTGAAGCTCGACGGGGTCGAGTGCAAGCTGCGGCACGGGTCGGTCGTCATCGCGGCGATCACCAGTTGCACCAACACCTCGAACCCGTCCGTGATGATCGCGGCCGGGCTCGTCGCCAAGAAGGCCGTCGAGCGCGGGCTCCAGTCGCAGCCCTGGGTGAAGACGAGCCTTGCGCCCGGCTCGAAGGTCGTCACCGATTATCTGACCCAGGCGGGCCTCATGCCGTACCTCGAGCGGCTGCGGTTCCACCTCGTCGGTTACGGCTGCACCACGTGCATCGGCAACTCGGGACCGCTCCCCGAACCCGTGTCGGCCGCGGTCACCGAGGGCGAGCTGGTGGTGTGCGCCGTGCTCTCGGGCAACCGCAACTTCGAGGGGCGCATCCAGCAGGAGGTGCGCGCCAACTACCTCGCCTCGCCGCCCCTGGTCGTCGCCTACGCGCTCGCGGGGCGGATCGATCTCGACCTGCTTGCGGAGCCGCTCGGCACGGGGAAGGACGGCAAGCCCGTCTATCTCAAGGACATCTGGCCGTCCGCCAAGGAGGTCGACGACGTCATCCGCACGTCGATCAAGTCGGCGATGTTCCACAAACAGTACGGCGAGGTTTTCAAAGGAGACGAGCGCTGGAATGGCCTGCCTGTCCCCCGGGGAGACCGCTTCGTCTGGGAGCCCGACTCGACCTACATCCGCCGGGCTCCGTATTTCGACGGCATGCCCCCCACGCCGGGACCGATCCAGGACGTCAGGCGGGCGCGCGTGCTGTGCCTGTTGGGGGACAGCATCACCACCGATCACATCTCGCCCGCCGGGTCGATCCGTAAGACGAGTCCGGCCGGACAGTATCTGGTGGAACACGGCGTCGAGCCCAAGGACTTCAACTCCTACGGCTCGCGCCGCGGCAACCACGAGGTGATGGTGCGCGGCACCTTCGCCAACGTGCGCCTCAAGAACCTGCTCGCACCGGGGACCGAGGG
>Ga0137415_10000267_pt1 | contig 46949 bp, 40 predicted proteins | sample CZODoug3_1_1_16f_FD_183082 | JGI IMG/M metagenome (GOLD analysis project Ga0137415, IMG submission 183082) | Vadose zone soil fungal communities from Angelo Coast Range Reserve, California, USA - CZODoug3_1_1_16fungal (Hybrid Assembly) | ecosystem: Environmental > Terrestrial > Soil > Vadose...
GGGCAGGCGGTTGCTCTCTTCGTACAGACGGATATCGGTACGGCTGCAGGCGTGCAAGATGTAATCAGTCGCATTCAGCAGGAGTGGGGTGGACTCGACATCCTAGTGAACAATGTGGGGGGATCCGATGCTCCGAACGGCGGATATAAAGCCCTCTCTGACGACGACTGGCAGAAGGCGCTCAACATCAACTTGCTGGCATCCGTTCGTCTTGACCGAGCATTCCTGCCTGGCATGATCGAACGCAAGTCGGGTGTCATTCTTCACATCTCGTCCATTCAGCACCGTCTGCCGCTCTATGACGCGACACTTGCTTATGCTGCAGCGAAAGGTGCGCTCAATACCTACAACAAAGGCCTGGCAAACGAAGTGGGCCCGAAGGGAGTCCGCGTCAACATGATCTCGCCTGGATTCATCGAGACTTCGGGCGCACACGGCATGATTGTGCAACTCAGCCAGAGCAGCGGTATCAGTGAGGACGCTGCTCGACAGCAAATCATGAATATGATCGGAGGGATTCCCATTGGCCGACCCGGCCAGCCCGAGGAAGTCGCCGAACTGGTGGCATTCCTAGCATCCGATCGTGCAGCTTCAATTCACGGCGCGGACTACATCATTGATGGCGGTACGATGCCTACCGTTTGATCGAGAATAGTGGGCCGATCGTCGGCAAACCGGAAGGTATCCGGTTCCACCTCGGGATTAGTCCTGTGAAGTCGGCTTGTAGAGCGTGATTGGGCGATTCGCGATGTCTATCTCCAACGATTCGCTGTTACTGCTTTGCTGCGGCAGTAGCAGACATCGTCCCTTCGTTGCGCAGGGGCAATGGCGTGTTTGCTCCGAAGCATTGAGCGGGAGCAGTATCGAGAAAAGAGAAGGAAAGTGCCCCAGACTCCTGGCTCGACTTACGCGGCAAGCCGCTCAACAGAAGGCGTAAGGCAATAATCCCCAACTCATCACGCCTTGGAGCGTTCAGTCAACTACCGTTCAGCAAGAAAATGCTCAAGTCAACTTTAACGTTTTGATATTCGATGAGAACGGCCCGGACGGGCTACTGTGGTGATGTCGGTTTCGCACTCCCGCTATTTGCGACTAACCGTGACAACCCGAATCACAGCGCATAGATGGTCGGTTCCCCAGACTCGAACCACAGACCTCTACCGCGTCAAGGTGGCGACGTTAGGTTTTACAGCAACTTACAAGACCGCGATCCCCACCGCAGCTTTCTCAGGCTGAATCAGCGCACGTCGGTTTTGGATCCGATTCGGGCACGGATTGCTGTTGGTCAAACCTTTCGATCCGACGTAGATCGCCAAATCGGAGCAGCGCACCGAGTGCGAGAAGGAATGTCGTGAGGGCCACGACCTGCTGCCACTCCAGTTCGGTTACGCCTCGCAAGATGATTTCCCGCAGAGTGGCCACGATTCCAAGTTCGACCATGAAGTCCACGGCTACCCGGTGCTCCTGGAGGTAGATAATCAGGAGACGCACGACCTCGACCATGACCAGGATGAAGAGCACCTCGGCGATAACCTGACGGAAGTTCAGCGTTGGCTGAAATACTTCTCGAAGCAGCCAAAAAACAGTACGGCCCATGAGTCCAAAGAGCGCCAGGCCAATTGCGAGGACCAGGAGATCTTGAGCCGGCTCAAGCAAGTGTCTGGTAAGACGGTGAATATGAGTGTGTGGAATGCTGGGGTTCAGCGCCACGAGAAATGTCCTTTCTGGTGATCAGGGCTCGGCGCCTCTGAGCGTCCACAAAAATCGTTTGCTCAACCGGAGGCCAGGTAGCGGTGCACGAAGGTGACAGCCATTGCTCCTTCACCGACAGCGGAAGCGCAGCGCTTCACGGAACCGTGGCGAACGTCGCCCGCTGCGAATTGTCCCGGGATGTTGGTTTCCAGATAGTAGGGATCGCGATCGAGGGGCCAGACTTCAATGGATTTCCCGTTGCGGCGAAGGTCAACGCCGGTGAGCAGGTAGCCGCCCTCGTCGCGTTGAATGCCCGCAGCGGCGGCCCATTCGGTGCGGGGATTTCCTCCGATGCAGACGAAGAGCCAACGCGTGGGATAAGTTTGCGATCTGGAGGTAGCGCGATTCTTGAGTGTGACGGAACGCAAGATCGTGTCGCCATCGACAGCGGTCACCACAGTGTCCGTAAGAACCTCGATGCGTTTATTGGAGTAGATTCGATCGATCAGATACGCGGAAACCGTGGTCTTCAGAGAGCCGTCTCGAACAACGAGTGCGACCTTATCGGCAATCGTGGCGAAATAAAGCGACGCTTGAGCAGCGGAATTGCCGCCACCGACGATGAAGACGTGTTCGTTGCCGCAAAGAAAGGCTTCGCTGGCACCGGCGCCATAGTAAATGCCGGCGCCGGTGAATTTTTCTTCATTGGGTAACCCGAGGCGACGGTAGTCAACGCCGGTGGCGCAAATCGCAGCTCGGGCAACAATTTTTGTTCCATCGGCAAGATAACCGACGCGCTTTCCGGTTGAAAAATCACCGCGAACGCCTTCGCGATCAAGCAAGAGTTCCGCGCCAAAACGAACGGCCTGTTCTCTGGCACGTTCCATAAGGTCCGCGCCGCTGATACCGTGCGGAAAGCCCAGATAGTTTTCAATTTTCGGGCTGCTGCTGGCCTGGCCGCCGACGGCCCAACGCTCAATGACCACAGTTCTGAGACCCTCGGAGGCTCCGTAAACTGCGGCGCTTAGACCGGCCGGCCCGGCTCCATAAATGGCCAGATCGTACTCGAAGTTTTTTGGATCGTGATACCAACCGAGTTTTTCGATAATTTGCCGAATGGTAGGCTTTTCCATCCGGGATTCGTCCCAAAAAACACAGACGGGCAGCCGGGGGTCATTGGCGTTTTCGAGACCGATCTGACGAGCCTGTTCATCACGGTTAATTTCGATCCAGTCGAAAGGAATATCGCAGCGATGCAGGAAATCGCGGATGGCATAGGCCGAGGGTGCGCCTGTCTTGCCGTAGATTCTGACGCGAGCAGAACCATTGTTTTTTGGATCATCGGGCATAGGTCAGAGTGTGCGCATGGAGCGCTATCGCGGTAAATATTTGGTCGCGGGCTGATTGCGCACGCGCGAGGCTACGTTGCTTGCTTCTCAATGAGTTTTCGCGCGGCGATGGAGAGCATGAGCCGAGCCATACCGCTGAAGATCATGCTTATTCCAACCAGCGTTCCGATGACCCACGCGGCGCTGAGTGGCCAGGTGCGCCAGATTATTACGGCCAAGATCAAAGTGATAATAGCGTCCACGAACAGCCATCCGGAACCTGGCGCAGGGCGCAAGCGAACCGCCAGAATGAATTCCAGGATGGCTTCGACCACGAGATACGCAGCGAGGCCAAGCGTGAGGGAGACGAGACCCAGGATTGGATTCCACAAAACATAGACGCCCGCGGCAATGTAGAGAAGGCCAAGGAGCAGTTCCCAAATCATGCCTCCCTTCTCACGCGTTTGCCATCCGTAGACGAGATGGGCTACGCCGCCGAAAATCAACAGCCAGCCGACAAGGATGGTAACTCCCAGTCCGGCGATCGGGGGCAAGACGATCGCCAAAATCCCGGCAAACACCAGGAGCACGCTGAGCACAATCGACCAACCCAAAACTTTCTTTTCAGCCGTAACGAGGGACGTTGATGCGGTACTCATTTTTCCTCCTAATTTTCGATCGAACAGACTCAAGGGAACCCGGCATGTGAAGGTCAAATGATGGCGCGGGACTCGCGCGCCTTGATTTGGTCGAAGACATTTTGGGTACGTAGGTCTGCTGCACGAAAACATGCGCGGCCACGACCTTGCCAGCGGCATCGCGAATCTTCAGCGGCTGACCAGTTTTGGGATCGACGAGGTCAACGCGGATTGATCGTGGCGGACCCTCCGCGGATGGATTCGAAGACGTGTAGGTAATGACATACCGGATGCGCAGATTTTCCATAATGTCGTCAAAAACGGCGGGGAGCTCGACCTCTGACTGGAGGGAGTAAGCACGCCCGCCCGAGGTTTGCGCCAGCATTTCGAGACGTTTTTCGGCGGCGGTCCAATCAATGCGCGCGAACGGAGCCGCCGGTCCCATCACGCCAACTTCACGGCTAACCATACTTGAAAGGCTGATGACGTAAATGGGTATACCGGCGGCGCGGACTTCCTGCAGGAGCTGATCGAAAGTTGTCTTGCTGAACGTGTCCATGCCGGTGGAAACGAGAATGATGGCGTTGCGGCCAGCCACGCCGCGCATCGACTGGGTAGCCTGTGAGACGGCATCGAAGAGATTTACTTCGCTGGATTCGGGAGTGCCGAGATGATCGAAGACGGCGTCGAGCGATGCGGGGTCCTGATTAAAATCGACCACCGGCGTCAGTTTGTCGGCATATTTGAAGACCGCAACTTTATCGTTGCGTCCAAGAACTTCCAGGAGTTCCTGGCCAACCATGCGGGCTTCCGAGGCCAGGGTCTTGTTCAGTTCGTGGAACCTGCCGCCAAATTCGGTGACGAACGCCACAGTTACGGGCGCGTGTTCGACTTCGACGGTGACATTCCGCTGGCGAACACCATCCTCGTAGACGGCAAAATTCTCGCGGCGGATATTTGGAAGAAAATAACCATTCGGGTCCTGGACCTGAAGCTTCAGGGTGACTGTGCGGGTCAACGGAGCAAATTCGATTTCGGACTGGGGAGCGCCGGACTTGCCGCTATAGAGAGGATTCGCGGGTCTGTTCGGAACAGTGACCGAGGTTGAGCTCTGCGTTCCAGGTTGGCTCTGTTCGGCCTGGCCGGAAGACTGGTGGGTCGTCCAGACTCCCGAACCGAGCCAAAGTAAAGAGGACATGGTGATCGTGGCAACTGCAAGTCGTGTCATTTTTTCTACCCCTGGCGTTTGAGTAGTGTTCCTGACGTTCACATTTCCGGAGACGGAGGCACGTAAACTCTGGAAGCGGAAACCAACTCAACCTTGGGAATCTCTGATTTAACTTTCACGCTGGTGAATCCGCCTTTTTTCATCGGTTTTGGGACAAAGAGGAGCAAGTATTGGTTGTTGAGGCGGCGCATCAGATCCGAGAGGTAAGGAGAAAAGGAAACAGCCGTTTCGTAACCGAGGAAATAGGCTTCGCCGCCAGTTTCGTCGGCAACTCGGGAAAGGAAATTCTGTCCCCAGTACATGCGCCAATAACTCCGCGCGTAGTGGCCCACGCCGTTCGCATAGATGGCATGGATCAACACACCTGCTTTTTGGGCATCATCGATGAGCGTATCCACATAAGAGTTCACTGGGCCGGAACCACCGAAATAATCGATACCGTCGGAGATGACCAGGATCTCGTGCCGCGCGGGGCTTGCCGGCCAACGTTTGATCAAATCGGAAAGCGAGAGGTAAATGCTGGAAAACGCGCCACCGTTGCCGAGAGGAAGACGAAGAGAACTCGCCGCAGCAACGTGGTCGATGGTGGGGGCTTGGGTGATGTCGACCGTGCCGTCGCGCATATAGCCCACTCCAACCATAGTGGTATCCGGCTGGAGCAGCATGAAGGCGCGCAAATCATCAAACTGCGAACCAATCGAAGGACTGGCGCCATCGTCGAGGAGAACGAATAACTCGAGTGCGGCGCGGTCCCCTCTCAAAGGGATCCAGTCCGCTACCTGCACTCGATCCCGCCCCTGATAGACTCGCACTTCGTCGGGAGTGATGAGGGGAACATCTCCACCGTGGCGCGCCTCGGCAGTGACGACTAATGAAACCGGAACGGAAGCCGCCGGGGAAGGTTTGCGGCCTTCGAGAGTCAGTGAGCCACTCACGATCGCAACCAGGACAAGAAGTGCCTTGTGCGTGAAGTTTCGAGTTCTCATCGTTTCACCTTTACGTAGTTTTTTTATTCTCGTTCTTTGGGTTCCACTTGCTCCAAATCTTCAACATGGTTGTCTTGTCGAGCTTCACCGGTAGCCGCTCAGCAACTGCACGACGGAATGCGTCCAGCGGCGGTAGTCCTTCGAGCGCACGAGGGAATACGCATGGTTCACTGTTGCGACTTGCGCGGGAGAGGAAATCTTCGGCATCACCAGTTCAAGAATTCCATCCTTTAATTGGGCGGAGGTTTGCAGTGGATCCACTTCCGCGGGAAGCGTCAGGCTCAGGAAAATCTGATCCGTGCAGCCGCTTGCGCAAGAAACCTTCTTGCCGGCGGCATGGCTTAACGGTTCGCGCTGGCCGGCGATGGTGATGGATCTGGGCTCTACCTTCAGGACGAGGTTGTCCGAATGGAAACCGGGGAGTTCGGCAAATACTACGAGAAGGACATCCGTTTCAAGAACGGTTGTATGCACCTGATGGATTAGTTCGGTTTCCGCGCAGTACCAGTCTTCCTGATCGGAGCCTGACGCCTTGCCGCGCTTCTGAAACAACTCGTAGGCTCGGTGTGCAATAGCGTCGCGGATCTGCCGGATGCGATCGAGCGGACCGTTGACTCGGACGCGCGCGGAAGAAGCGCCCAGATCGGTTGGAGTGGTCTTGAGTGAAACTGAGCTGCTCATGACGTTATCCTGCAATCCCCAGCGGCCGAGCGGCCTTTCTTCTCTTCAAGTACCAGACCGCCCGGCTTTCGATGAATCAACTGCAAACTGCGAAATGACAACGCGGCCCAACTAGACAGTGGCCGTTTTGCCTTTTTCCTTTTCCTTCTCGCCGGTTTTGATTTCGATCTGTTTGGGGAGCGCCGATTCCTTCACGGGTGCGGTAATCTCCAGCACTCCGTTGTGAAATTCGGCCGAGAGTTTCTGTGCGTCGACACCTTCTGGAAGGATGATCGTGCGCTGAAAGGACTGGTAGGAGAACTCCTGATCCAGATAATCGGCGTCCTTCTTTTCCTTGGACTCTTTGTGCTCGCCTTCGACGGTGAGGTTATTCCCATGCTGGTAGAGCTCTATCTCCTTGGGATCGACGCCGGGTAGAGCGACGCTCAAGTGGTATTCCTTTTTATCCGGGTCCATCCAGGCTTCGATCGGCGGCACAGCAAACAGCAACGCGGGCTCGTGGCGCTCCGTCGCTTGCGAAGAATGGGACATAAGGCGATTGAACAACCGGTCAAATGAGTGACGGAAATCGAACAACTCGTTAAATGCGTGATCTTTCTTTATCAGATTTGCCATTTTCAGCTCCTTAATCTCCAGAATTTTGAAATTGACCAAAACCAATTTGAGAATTGCACCATGCCTCGAGGCGTCACGAACTGAACGGAAGCGCGGCCGGGCTTATGCGGCCACGGCGATATCGCCGACCGTGATGCGGTTGTCCACCATGCGAACGCCGGGAGCCTTCCACGCTGCGCGTTCTGCTTCGTTGCGTTCGGCCCAAGAGCGCACGGTGCCGCGGAGAGTCACCCGGTCACCATCTGTTTCGACGGTGATACGGCTGGCGTCGAGTTCCGCGCTGCGTTTCAGGGCTGCTTCGATGGCCGCCTTGACTTCGCCCTTGCTGACTTGAGGCTTGACTTCGATGAGATTGGAGACGCCTTTAACTCCGATCAGATGGCGCACGGCGTTTTCCGCGGCGGCTCTCTGGTAATTCCATTCGACTGTGCCTGCCAGGGTGATCCAGCCCTTGGAAACAGTCACCTTGATGCGATCTGCGGGCACTGAAACCGCCCAGTTGAGGTGATTGACCGCTGTCCGCGCGATGTCCTCATCTGTGCGTTCGCTGGAAGTAGGCAAACGGACTTCCAGTTCGTTCACGACCGCTTTCACACCGCTGACGCGGGCTGCGGCACGTTCCGCGGAGAATTTTTGCCAGTAACTGGATATGTTGCCGCTGAGGGTGACAATTCCAGATTTGACGGCGACTCCAATTTCCGCGGCATTAACGCTCGGCTCCCAATTCAGCTCATCTTCCACTTTTTTTTTCAGTTCAAGGTCAGTCATCTCGATTTCTCCTTTTCAGCTTTCATTGATCGTGCGGACACAGAAGCCGCACGAGATACGATTTATCTGTGATCACGAAATCCGCAGGAAGCGAGCCTTGCCAGTTCCTTATGTGCCCGCCAGCTTCTGGATTTAATGGTGTTCGCGTCCGTGCCGGAGAGCTTGGCGATTTCTCCGCAGGTCATGGACTCGAAGTGCCTGAGTTGAATGGTCCTCCGCAGGATTGGCGAGAGCCTGCGGATTTTATTTCTCAAGAGGGCGCCACGCTCGTTCCTGAGCAGGGACTGCTCCGGATCCGGATGAAGTTTAACCATATGAGGCAGCCACCGGATCGACTGATAAAGGCTGTCCTCATCGAGAGTTTCGTGACGATGCTGGTTCCTTCGGCGGCGGTTCATCAGGGCCGCGTTCAGCACGATGCGCGTCACCCAGGTGGAAAAGCGGGACCTGCCCTCAAACTTGTGAAGCTTACGGAACGCCGCCAGGAGTCCTTCCTGCACTGCGTCCTCCGCATCTCCCGGATTCCCCAGGACCGACATGGCGATCTGACGGAGTCGCGGGCGGCCTGCGGCAAATAGGCTTTCGAGCGCTGAATCTTCCCCGCCAATGGCCCGGCGAATCAGTTCGGATTCAACCTCCCTGCAATCGGAGTGAGGAAGAGCGGAGTCTTGAAGCGGATGAAGATGTTCCATGGAATTGGGCTTGGCTTTATGTTTCTTTGCCCGCGGATTCCGCTGTCTGATGGGAGGCAGAGATTCGAGGACACAATGGTATGGACTGGAACTCACTTTTGTTCACACAAATCCGCGAAGGCGAGGGCTTGGAGATGCTCCCTGCAGAAGGCGGAAGCAAGTTGCTGCCCAAAACGGGAGAGCGTTTGGGGCATCGACTAGGGCTTGTCAAATCTGGAAGATGCACAGCTCCGTGTCACGAATAAAGTTAGGGAAAGGGGCCACGAAATGCCGTCCTGCCGACACTTAGCCGTCAACGTAGATCAGGCTCTGTTAATCAGTTCGGTCATCGTGCTGCACAGTTCAAATCACCACCCTGCGGGATGGTGAGGACGTGACGGGTGGTTGTCAGCTTGACGACACTGTTGCGCGTCTCGCTCCCACGCTCCGCGGCCTCGTGAAATGTTGTGGTCACTAAAGCATTAAATCCGAATGGCATAGTGAGGGACACGAAATTAGGTGCAGTTTGGAGCACCAGATGCACGACTGATCCTGAGAAAGTGTGGAACCCCGTTACGGATGAATGTGAACGCACGGGCAACGAAAACGGATTCCGCATTGCTGTGTTCAAGATTGGAGGAACAATGAGCGGAAAGATTCTGAGTCGCGGTTTCAGCATCATCGCATTCCTGGTGGCTGTATTACTGATTGCACCTGCCGGCGTGTATGCGGCACCACCGGAGGACAACAAGGAAGTTACAAAGCTCCTCGAAGACATCAAATCGCAAGCGTATGACCTGAAGCGCGATTCCGATGAGCTTGAGGCGTATACGCGGTCCGACGTTTCCTGGGAATCCCATGCGACGCAACTAGAAATGATGAAAGAGCGGATCAACACAATCGGCAAGACCATCGCCAGATTGCAGGGTCTGCGCAGCAGCGCTTCGCCCTGGCAGCAGGAGGCAATCGATCGAATCATCCCTGTGGCACAGAAGTTGGCGTCGAACACCGCGGCCGCCATCGATCACCTTAATAAGGATCGGCTAAAGATTCATGAACCAGAATACCAGCAGTACGTAAAATCCAACGCTGAGGCCGCGACGAATCTCGCTACATTGGTAAAAGACTTTGTGGAATATGGAAAAACGCGGACTACCCTGGAAGCGTACGAGCGAAAGTTGGAAGTGTCGCAATAATCGGTGCGATATCGAAACGCTCTCTTCGCGAAGATGAGGGACAAACGTGGCGATTTGGATCGTGTGTTTGTCCCTTATCTGACTGGCTCCTTGGACCTCCAGGTTGGTTCGCCTGGAAATCTCACAATGTGGTGCGTGTGTTCCGCCCGGTAACCCACCTCCGCTCGGTTACCGGGCGGAGGTGGGCGGCTACTGTGAACTTGATTGGTTCCTACAACTATGCGCTTGTTACGCTGTCTGTTTTGATCGCCGTCGTCGCATCCTATGCGGCGCTCGATTTGGCTGCCCGCATAACGGCCGCGAGCGGGTGGACTCGAGCCGCGTGGCTGGTGGGCGGGGCAATCGCCATGGGCACAGGCATCTGGTCCATGCACTACATCGGGATGCTGGCCTTCATCCTTCCCGTTCCGGTTGCTTACCATTGGCCGACCGTTCTGGTTTCACTGCTTGCGGCCATTCTTGCCTCGGCGGTGGCGTTGTACACGGTGAGCCGCCAGAAAATGGGTGTGATGCAAGCGTTGGCGGCAAGCGTCCTGATGGGCGCAGGCATTGCGAGCATGCACTATATCGGGATGGAAGCCATGCGGGTACTGGCAATGTGCCACTACGATTCCCTTGTGGTGGCCCTGTCCGTTGTCCTTGCAGTTTTGATTTCCCTCGTCGCACTGTGGATTACGTTTCACTTCCAGGAGCAGAAAAAAGGGCGTGACATACGGAGATTCGCCGGCGCGGTCGCGATGGGTACGGCGATTTCAGTGATGCATTACACCGGAATGGCCGCGGCGAGTTTCACACCATCGGCCGGACAAATGGAACTGACTCACGTTGTAAGCATCTCTGCTCTTGGAACTGTCGGCATTGCTTCTGCTACCCTCATCGTTCTCGGATTGGCTCTGCTGACCTCATGGGTAGACAGACGGTTCGCGGTGCAGACATTGGAATTACACCGAAGCGATGAGCGCTACCGATTGCTCTTTGAGCGCAGCCTGGCCGGCGTCTATCGCATCACTCTGGACGGTGCGATCCTCGACTGCAATGATGCCTGTTCTCGAATCCTCGGATATAACTCGCGGGAAGAGCATTTGTCTCAGGCAGAGCCCGATGTTCAGCTGGTTTCGCAAGACAGCCAGGAGTTCCTTGATGCGATTAAGAGTCAGAAGGCGCTCAATAATTACGAGCGCTCCGTGCAGCGAAGGGACAAGAGTGGAGTTTGGGTCCTGGAGAATGCAACCTTGCTGGCTGACCATGAGGCGCCTTCGCCCGTGATCGAAGGGACGTTGATCGATATTACCGAGCGCAAGCGGATGGAAACGGCACTGCGCCGCGCAAACGCACAGCTCGAAGCGCGGCAGCATGAAATTGAGGAGGAACTGCAACTCGCGGCGCGCGTGCAGCAGAGCCTGGTACCCACATGCTTGAACTGGGACAACATTTCGGTGGAAGCATTTTATCGGCCCGCGGGAACGATCGGCGGAGACTTTGGACTGGTGACAACGGGCGCCGATTTCCTGAACGTGCTGGTGTGCGACGTTTCGGGGCACGGCATCGGCTCCGCACTGGTAGCCAATCGCATTTATGCGGAGACAATTTCCCAGATTGAACTCGGGGTTGGGCTGACGGCGATGATGCACCACCTGAACCGATTTGTCCTCAGGAATCTGGGTAGCGCTGAATTCTACTTCACGATGGTAGCGGCGCGCTTCAACCATGAAGGGAGCAATTTCGAATTTGCGGGCGCCGGCCATCCTCCGGCGATGATTGTCCATCCGGGCTGCGCTCCCAGGCTGCTTGATTCACAAAGCTCTGTGCTGGGACTCTTCGAGGGCGCGATTCACCGCGAAGCTACTGCGGAGGTATCCGTTGAGCCAGGCGACCGAGTGGTGATCTACACCGACGGTTTCATCGAAACCTTTAATGCGCGGGAAGAGATGCTCGGCCTCGACGGATTCCGCGACATCGTTCGCGAGGCTTCGACTCTCACAGTGGCGAACATGAAGCAAGCAATTGTGGAAAGGGTGGCAGCCTGGCGTAACGGCCCGCCCACCGATGATATGTCTTTGGTTGTGGTTGGAATTCCTCAGGGGACCGAATCAGCCGCACAATTTTTTACTTCACCAATGCCCCACTAAGTTCCTTTTTCTTGGCCCGATTCCGGCTCCGAAGATTCGAGAGCGGATCGGATGGCGGCGAGCAGCGTCTCTCCACTGAAGGGCTTTCCTAGAACTATGAGAGCGCCCTGTTCCAGTGCTTTGGTTCGAACTCGATCGTCATAAGCGCTGACCATGATAATTGGGATCGAATGGCCGAATTCGCTCAACATGCGTTGCAATTCCAAGCCGTTCAATCCTGGCAGGCGAAAGTCCAGGATGGCACAGTCAGGCAGTTGCATTGCGCAGGCGTCCAAGAACACCTCTGCTGACCTGTAGGCCTCGGATCGATACCCAGCCGAGTGGAGGAGGCTGCTTATAGAAACCTGGACGGCCTCATCATCATCCACTACGGCAATGATCGGGACGTCGTTCGCGCTTCTCATTCCTTTCTTCCTGCGCGGGGAGTCGGAACGGCATATCTCACTCCGATGCCGACCGGGCTGGCAACATTGTAGCGCCATCTGTCAAGATGTCGATTAGACGAAGGTAGTAGCGTTTAGCTACCAAAGGACGCCAGCCTATAACTTTAGTTAAATGATAGTTTTGGCAAAGATTTAATCAGGCAATTGGATTTGTCAGCTCGTTTCAACTTTTATTCGCCTTGCCTTCGCTCGCCGGACTAAGATGCCAGAAATGCTGATTGGAAGCGGTCGGAGCAGTCTTTGAGATCGAAAATCTGTGGAGTACCACTAGAACTTGCAGTATAATCCGCTCCCTCGTGTCTCCTCGCCAAACCCATAGGTGAAGGACAGGTGAAAACAAGCAGGTGGCCTGCAGAGGAGTCGCACATGCATCTTTCCCCTTCCAAGAATGAGAAACCAATCCATTTTGCGGGCTCCGAACTGGGCCCCAAACGCCACATCTGTGGCTTTTTCCGAAATGCGGAAGAAGAGTATCGCTTTCTGCTTCCCTTCATTAAGGAAGGCTTCGATCGCGGAGAGAAGGCCTTCCATGTCATCAATCCCAAACTAATTGGCAACCATCTGGAGCGCCTGCGATCCGCGGGCATCGACGTAAATCGCTTTGCAGACAGCGGTCAGCTGGAGCTGTGCGATTGGGACCAGGCTTATTTCCCCGACGGTCGATTCGATCAGGATCGCATGCTACGGATGTGGCAAGAGGTCCTGAGCGCTGCGGGACTCTCTGGTTACGCTCGCACGCGTCTGGTCGCGCACATGGAATGGGCGCTGGAAGAGCGCGATGGAGTAAACGATTTGCTGGAGTACGAGGCACGATTCAACCTGATACATGATGCCAAGGATCCGGTCATCTGCGCCTACGACCTACGGAGGTTTAGCGCCGACGTCATAATGGATGTTCTCCGCACGCACCCCATGATTATTATCGGAGGGATACTGCAGGAGAATCCATTCTTTGTGCCGCCGGAGGAATTTCTCAGGGAACTTCGCGAGCGTGGGCCCACATCAGGGAAGGCGCGAGCTGCCAGCTTTCTGCAATGAACACGGGGAACCACCCGGCCGACGATGAAATTAAACGTCTGAATGGTTGCATCAACGACCTGACAAGAATTGTTGCGCTTCCAGCCATTTGGATGGGGGCCAAGCCGTCCGAAATCATTAATAGCCTTCTGGATTCCCTGCTTCGTATCTTGCGCTTGGAATTTGTCTACGCCCGGTTCAGCAGAAACGGTGACACAACACCGAGCGAGGCGGCACGATCGGCACAGCGACATCGCTCGAACCTTCAGGCTCGAGACATCGGCCGCGCACTCGAACCATGGCTGACGAGCGATCTGCCCTCCTCTTCTGCCGTAGTCCCAAGCCCAGTTGGCGAAGGCACTCTTACGATTGCCCTCTTCCCGTTGGGTCTGCTGGAGGAGACGGGAATCCTGATTGTGGGTTCCACGCGCCCCGACTTCCCTACGAAAATTGAGATGCTTCTCTTGCGCGTGGCAGTGAATCAGGCCGCAATTGGTTTGCAGGAGTTCCGATCCCTGAGTGAGCAAAAGCAAGCGGCGGCGGAGCTTGAGCGGCGGATTGCCAAGCGAACAATGCAACTCACGGCGGCAAACGAATCGCTTCGCGAAGAGGTCATTGAACGCAAGCGGGCTCAAGAACAATCCCTGGCCTTAAAAGACGAATTGGCGGAAGAACTTGCGGCCATGAAGCGTCTGCATGAGTTTACCAGCCGCCTTCTGGCGACAACGGATCTCCGATCGGTTTTGGAAGATGTTCTGAATGAGGCCATAAAGCTCCAGAGCGCGGATTTTGGAAACGTGCAATTGGTCAACGTTGACACGGGCGCGCTGGAAATCGTGGCGCACAGGGGCTTTCAAGAGGATTTCCTGGAGCATTTTCGCTCCGTCCGAGATGAGGAATCTGCATGCGGGAGAGCGCTGCAGCAGGGGCAGCGCGTGATTATTGAGGACGTATTGACCGATGCTAAATTTGCGCCGCACCGCGCGATTGCGGCTTCCGCCGGATTTCGCGCCGTACACTCCACTCCCTTACTCAGCAGGGACGGCGAACCGCTCGGAATGGTTTCAACCCATTTTCGGCAGCCGCGTCGCCCCTCGGATCGAGAGCTGCGATTCACTGATTTGTATGCACGCCTGGCTGCAGAACTGATTGAACGTCACCGGGCGGAGCACGCGCTGCGAGCGAGCGAGGAACGCTTCCGTCGTTACTTTGAGCTGGGATTAGTTGGAATGGCTACGACTTCGCCCTCCAAAGGAATTCTCGAGGTCAATGACGAACTCTGCCGCATCCTGGGGTATGAACACGGGGAGTTGATGCAAAAGACGTGGGCGGAGATGACCCATCCGGATGATCTCGCCGCGGATGTCGCCCAGTTTAACCGTGTGCTGACCGGCGAAATTGATGGCTACACACTGGACAAACGGTGGATTCGCAAAGATGGCCGGACCGTTGACACGATCATGTCGGCGAGATGCTTGCGGCGCCCCGACGGCACAGTCGACTATTTCGTAGGATTAGTTCAAGACATCACCGCGCGCAAGCGCGCAGAAGAAGAGCGGCGTAAGCTGGCTGCTTTAATCGAGAATAGCCCCGACTTTATCGGCATCGCTTCTCTGGAAGGGCAAGCGCAAATCGTCAACCCCGCCGGGCGCGCAATGGTTGGCCTGGATAATCCGACTCAGGTGCTTCAAACCAGAATTCTTGATTATGTTCTGGAAGAAGATCACCGGGCATTCCAGAAACACATCTTTCCCTTTGTTTTGCGCGAAGGCCAGTGGGAGGGCGAGACGCGTTTTAGACACTTGAAGACGCACGCTATCATTCCGATGCGCCAGCGGATATTCCTGATCAAAGAGCCGGGGAAAGATCAAGCGGTGGCAATGGCCACGATTGCCAGCGATATTTCCGAGCGAAAGCGAGCGGAAGAAGCGCTGCGCACAGCACAGGCCCAACTGGCCCACATGGCCCGCGTCACCACTCTGGGAGAATTGGCAGCATCCATTGCCCACGAGGTGAATCAGCCGCTGACCGCCATCGTGACGAATGGCGACGCCGGCTTGCGGTGGATAAGCCAAAACCCGCCAAACGTGGAGGAGGCGCGGGCCGCAATGAGAGAGATGGTGATGCAGGGGCACCGGGCCAGCGACGTGATAGCGAGAATTCGTGCGCTGGTTCGGAGAAGTCCTCCACAGATCTCGTCGCTTGCTATAAACGAATTGATTGAAGAAGTGCTCATCCTGACGCGGAATCAATTGGCTGAATATGGGATCAAAGTGAGAACGGAACTGGAGACGGAGCTCACTCCTATTTCGGGCGATCCGGTCCAGTTGCAGCAGGTTCTGGTGAATTTGATTCTGAATGCAGTTGAGGCTACGACCGCGAAGAAAGAGGGTCCGCGGGAATTGTTATTAACAGCCCAGCGGCATGGAGCAAACGAGGTGCTGGTTGCAGTGCGTGATTCCGGAACGGGGATTGATCCTCAGCACGTCGATCGACTATTCCAACCCTTCTTTACGACGAAAGCCACTGGGATGGGCTTGGGCTTGGCTATCAGCCGCTCCATTGTCGAATCGCACGGCGGGCGATTGTGGGCGACGCCCAACGAGGGCCCAGGTGCGACTTTCCACTTCTCATTGCCAGTACGCAGCATGGCACAACATGGTTGACCAAGACTCAATCGTATACATCGTGGACGACGACGCAGCCGTCCGAGAGGCGATGGATAGCCTTCTTCGATCAGTCGGGTTAAAAGCTCGAATGTTCGTCTCCGCGGATGAGTTTCTGCGAGCAAAGCTACCCAACGCTCCCAGCTGCCTGCTTCTTGACGTGAGGATGCCAGGCAAAAGCGGCATTGATCTACAGAATGAATTGCTGCGGCTGGAAAATACGGTGCCCATCATCTTCATGACCGCTCACGGAGATATCCCGATGGCCGTGCGCGCGATGAAGACCGGGGCGGTGGAGTTTCTCACGAAGCCATTTCGCGATCAGGATCTTCTGGACGCAGTACAACAAGCCATAGGGCGAGACCGTTTGCGTCGAGCTGCACTTGGAGAGATCGCGGCGTTGCATGAGCGTTACGAATTGCTGACACCACGCGAGCGTGACGTGATGAGGCTCGTCATAGCCGGACTGCTGAATAAACAGATCGCGGCGAAACTCGGCACCAGCGAAACCACCATTAAAGTGCAACGTGGCGGCGTGATGCATAAAATGAAGGCTGGTTCCGTTCCGGAGCTGGTACGCATGATCGCCAAGCTGAATCCGCAGGGCTGATTTGTTGCAAGGGCAGCATTCGAAGCGCCAACATGGCGTGGGCCAACGATCATTGGCGCGAATCGTTTAAACCGAGGCAAATTCCAACATCACCTCGTCGATGTAGCACCAGCCCCAGGTCTCACCGGGCTCGATGGACTTCATGAGGGGGTGGCGCGTCGCGTGGAAATGCTTTCTGGCATGTTTGTTTTTCGACGAATCGCAGCATCCAACATGGCCGCAGATCATGCATAGCCGCAGATGAACCCAAGTATCTCCTATCGCGAGGCATTCCTCGCAACCGCCACTTCGCGGACGGACATCGCGAATGGAATTCAGATGGCTACATTGCTCCATTCCATACCCATTCTCTTCGCTGCGGTGGCCATTTTTAGGTTCAACCTCCCGCCGTCAGCACCCCGTGGTGCCGTTCGTTACAGATCATTGTTTTCGTGGCGGAGCGGGCGGTGCCATTCGCACATGAGGAGGCGACGCTACATGCGGTGGGAATTCCCTGTCCAGCATGGGTCCAGGGCGTCTGCCGGCGCGGATATTTTCGATTTGTTGCGGCTCCAGGTAACGACCGGGATGCTGGGTCATGTATTGGCGCTGCACCGTAAACGGCACGTGCGGCGGCGGTGGCGGAACTCGGGTGATTAGTTTGGGTGGGGCGGCTGTGCGTGCCGGTGCGAGCGGCGAGATTCTCTCCGATATGGGAGCAGTTCTTGAAATCGGTGGCGGAGTTCGCACTGCTCTTGGCGCTTCCCTTGCAGCGGTAAAGGAAGCTTGCGGTCTCACCGGCGGAGGGGTGACCGGCTTCCCTGGCAATGCCGCTCGTAAAGTTGGATTCACATTTGGATGTGGGACGATCTGCGCGCGTTCGAGCTGTTGCGGTGTCAGGCGAACCATTTGTCGAGCAACCGGAGCGCCATTCCGGAGCACATTGGCCGGTACTGCCGTGGTGGCAATCGAACGGTAGGCGTAGTGGACATTGTTGATGTTCGTGACGTTGACAATGTTTGTGATGTTCGTGATATTCCGGACGTTCGTAATGTTCACTTCTCTGATGTAGGTCTCGCGGCAGTGATACCACGGAAAGAAAGGCTCACCCGGCCCGAGTGGAAACCATGCCGTCAGGCTGACCGGTCCACCGCCAATAGTGATTGAGAAGCTTGGGCCACCCACGAACGCGACGAAAGCCGGCGCATAGACTGGTCCAGGAACGATTGGACCTGGCAGCCATCCCCAGCGAACTCCGACGTGTACCCATCGGCCATAATGAAACTGACAAAATCCCCAAGGCTCATCTTCGACCCACGTCCATCCCCAGGGCCCCACCCAAACCCAGCGGCCAAACCGGTATGGAACCCAACCCACCACGACGCCCGCGGGATACCAGATGGGGCCATAGTCAGCGACGTCTTCCCACGTGCCATATTCATCCAAATCGTCGAATCCGGGAATGCCGCGAGAAACATAGCGGGCGGACTTGGAGGAAGAAATATGCCTGTCGCGGGCCTCACACCATTTGTCGAAGTCGTCGGCCTTGGGCAACGGAATAGAAACGATTGCTACTTCATCATGTCCCGTTAGTTTCGCCGCCTGGCCCGATTGTAGAGTTTGCGAAACTCCTCCGCCGGTCAGTTCGACGCTTCCACTGTTCACGGCGACTTCCGTCAGATCGCCGTTCGGATCCACCTGTATACGAACCTCACCGGGCTGTACTACCGTCACGGCGCCATTCGGAGTATCGACTTCGATCGTGCCACCAGAGGGAAGTTGATAGACGCTGAGGCGCAGCGTTCCCTCCTGCAGGCCGAGCTGCAAAATTTGGTCATTCAGGTTGGTGACGGTAAGGTCCGTATGTTCGGAAAGCCGTACAGTGAAATTGCCGACCTGCAGCTCGGTTCGTGCGCCCTTATCTGTATAGATGCGGTCGCCAGTGGTGACCGGGTAATTCAACGCCGCGTCGCTCCATTGCTGGACGCCCGCTCGCAAGAAGGAAACGCTTCCTTTGATGAAGCTAAGCCTTGCAACCCGGGCCGGAGGATTTTCTGCAGCCGAGTTTTCCTGGCCAGTCGCGCCTTCCCGACCTGTTGCGGACACAATAGCCGCGAGAAACAAGGCAATTGCCAGGGCACAAGATCGAAAAGCCTTTGCGTTTCTTGTTTTCATTTATTCCCCCTGAACCAAGAAATTTTCAGTCGTAGCCCTTCTTTAGAACTTGCTACTTCACAAATTGCCGCCGCTGGAGGCGTTCGACTTCCTTCTGCAGAGTTTCAATTCGTTCTCGCATATCCAGCACGGCGGCGATACCGGGGAGATTGATTCCAAGGTCGCGTCTCAAGCGCATAATGCGTTGCAAACGTTCCAGAGACGAGCGGGGAAACAACGGTCCTGAGAATGTGTGGCGGGACGGCTCAATCAAGCCGACGGCAATGAATTTCCTAACGCGCTCGGGGTGCACCGCTGCCGCCCTGGCCAGCTCCTCCACCGAGAAGAAAGAATTGTTTCCATTGAGAAGAAATATGGGGCCAGGCCTGTCGGTCACCTTGCTCCTCATTTGTGAGCTTACTGTTTCCATGTGCCCGCCTCCCTACACCCGAATTAATTCATTGTCGGATTCTTTCAGGCATCTGTGGCTCCAAAGATTGCGAAACACGCGTTTGCCGATACGCATCTGAGGCGGAAGCAGTTAGGGCGAAACGGGTGGAGCGCAATTGGCCATGTTTTGAGAATCTGGCTGGGCGGGCAGTCAGGATGCCGACAGTATTCCGTCAGGCGGTCCGGCGCGCGATGCCGAGACGCCGCATTTTATCCAGGAGTGTCGTGCGCTTGACCCCGAGCAGAGCGGAGGCGCCGTGAGGTCCCCCGACGACCCAGTCTGTCTCCCGAAGAGTCTGCATAATATGCTCACGTTCCACTTCGGCAAGAGTCCGTACGGCCGGCCGAGCGTCGGTTCTCGCGCGATTCAATTCCTCGAGGGGAAGTTGAAGGACATTGTCTTTTGACAGGATGACGGAACGCTCAATAAAATTCTGTAGTTCCCGAATATTGCCCGGCCATGAATGCCGGCTTAGCGCCGCCAGATCCTCCGTGCGGATTGATTCGATTCGCCGGCCCATTCGCTGCGCGTATCTTCGTGTGAAGTGCCAAGCGAGCGCAGGAATATCCTTTGTACGATGCCGCAGGGCGGGAATCTCGATCGGGAATATATTCAGCCGGTAGTAGAGATCGTTGCGAAACAGACCCTTCGCCACCATTTGTTCCAGATCCCGGTTCGTTGCTGCTACCAGACGGAAGTCTGCGCGAATCGTTCGACGGCCTCCGAGTCTCTCAAATTCGTGCTCCTGCAGAGCCCGCAAGAGTTTCGGCTGGAGCTCAAGCGGGAAATCGCCGATTTCGTCAAGAAAAAGAGTTCCCCGGTCTGCCAGCTCAAAACGGCCGATATTTTGAGAGACTGCCCCGGTAAAAGCGCCCCGCTCATAGCCAAAAAGTTCACTCTCCAATAATCCCGCTGGAATCGAAGAGCAGTTCATGGCAACAAAACTGTGCTCGTGTCGCGCGCTCATTTGGTGGAGGGCCCTGGCAACGAGTTCCTTGCCGGTGCCCGTTTCGCCTAAAATCAATACTGCGGAGCCGGTAGCAGCCACAATTTCTACTTGCTCGAGGACATGTTTCCAGCTCGGGCTTTCTCCAATGCTTTCCGACAGCGAAGCACCATGGTCTGCTCCGCTTATGTCTTGCGTGTGAGTCCCTCGTTCTGGCGCCCTACTCCCCTGACTCTGTATCGGGATTGTGGCACTGCACATCGCACCCTCAATTCTTTCTGGCCTGATTTTCGTCCGTTGTCTGACACAGCATCCGTTAGTCCAGCTGGGCTATCTTTGTGTGTTGCGCAATCTAGTGCGGTGGCAGGTGAGGAGGCAATCACCCGCTTGGACAATGCTCTACTACCTTTGGGAAGGAGCACCGACCCCGAGTCCGTCAAGACTAATCCAAAATCTGCCGTTCCTCTGACATCTGGAGTCGCTCGCCCGACACTGGATGAGCCATGCTCAGGCGGCGGTCCGCGTACAACAACATAAGCGTTTCTGTTTCAGCATCGAAACAATCCTGTTTTCCGTTTTTGCGGACGAAACCGAATGGGTCTTCTTTTGCTCTACAGAAACCCGGCACCGATTGGTGTTTCGGTATTACATCGATTCCAATTGCTGCAACTTCCGTGGGACGACGTCCAACGAGTAATCGCAAATCATTTTGGCTGCCAGATGAGAGGAGATTTTATGAGCGCTCTTACAAAGACTCTTTTGGTTATGGCTCTCGGCTTGATGACGATTGCGGAGGCATGCAACCGAAGCGCGCAAAAACAAGCGAAAACCATTTCGGCAAGTTCTGATTCGAAGGGCGTTCACTCCGCGAATACCACCACCAGCGGTCCGGTTCGAATAACTTGCGTGAGCGCCACGGATGACAGCGGAAACGCGACTCCACCAGCCTGTATCATCGACGCGCCCGGAACGAGCGGAGTCGTTGATATCGGCCATAAAGTTGCGGTTGCGGGCGCCGGCAACGTCATTTTGACTTGCCGCGGAAGCGGCACGCTGAACTGCACGGCGCAAATCGAAGAGTAGCGGCTGCGGCCCGAATTGCAGTGACGATTGCGCAATATGCGATGAGAAGGTCTTAAATTCGCAACATGCAGCGAGGCCGTCACAGCAATAAGGGATAATAAGGACCAGGGAAAATGCACAAACCAAGGATGAGTCCACTCGATCCCGTTCACAACGTGAAGGAATACAAACGGGTCCAGGGCATCCACCAGATTGAACATTTCTTCCGAGCGGCAGCGAGCCTGGAAATCGACAAAGAGGATATCAGGCGTTATTACGATTTTGTTGATAAGAAGATTGTGGATTTGCTCCTTGTGGCTCAGCACACGGCCAAAGCCAACGGCCGAGTTGCCGTGGAAATCCGGGACCTTCCCATTGCGAAGGGACTTCAAGAGAGTATTCAGGCATTTCGAGTTCTCGACACCGATGTGGGACTTGAGCGCATATTGGAGAGTGCTATTCCCGAGCCACGGAGCGATCTGCCCTTCAGTCCAGAGGTTGAGCGGCGTTTGCCAGAAATTGCAGGCGGGTTAAGTTTTGCTGTCGCGCGCAGCTTTAAGATTATCGATCCCAAGACCAAGCATCCCGCCTCAGAAGAGTGGGAACGTGCTTTTCAACTTTTCGATTTGTTGATGTAGATGGTCGAGCCCTCCAAATCATCCTATGTCTAGCGTATATTGACCAATGTTGGAGGGTTCACCATGCCGGTCATCCGCGCCTGCAGCCATTGCGGACAGAAGAACCGCATCCCAGCAAAATATCTGGCTAGCACTGGGCGCTGCGGGAGCTGCAAATCACCATTGCCCCCAATCGCCGAACCGCTGGCGGTCGACGTGGAATTGTTTGATGAAGTCATCCAAAATGCGCCAGTTCCCATTCTGGTGGACTTCTGGGCGGATTGGTGTGGGCCCTGCCGCATGGCGGCTCCGGAAGTGGCGAAAACCGCAGCTGACATGGCGGGCAAGGCGATAGTGTTAAAAGTGGATACGGAACAGTACCCGCAACTCGCTGGACGCCTCGATGTTCGCGGCATACCAAACTTCGCTGTGTTTTTCGGTGGACGGCTGGTAATGCAGCAGGCCGGCTTGGTGAAACATGATCAGATGGAGCAATGGCTTAGAGCAGCCGCTCCTGTTTCCGCTTGAGAAAGTATCGACGAGATGATGGTGCTGGTGCCTTCTGCCTGGCTCCATGGCAATTCAATTTACCTTTTGGCGAAGCTTTCCTGGGCGGTCATGCAGTGACCCTTATTGTCGGTAGGCCTGGGCTGTTCTGCGGACGCCTTCGGCGTAAGAAGTCGACTGAAAGCGGAACGCCGTCGTGAATTTTGTTGAGTCGAAGATGTAGTCGAATTCGTACTGGTAAAGCATCTCGTACAATTCTCGGACGGTTGTATCGAACCACCCTGCCACCCTGAGCATCGGCCGGGTGAGCACGCGGTACTTCGGTTGCGTTCCGAACTCCTTGGCTACGAGTTCAATGAAGTGTTTCCCGGTCGGCGGATCGGGAGCAGTAGGAACGTGCCATGTTTGATTCCAGGCGCTTTCGCTCTCCGCCAGCAGCACCAGACTCCGCGCGGCGTCCGGCGTGAAGGTGAACGAATGCTTCACAGAATCGTTGGCAAGCCAACTCGCTTTCGCGCCCTTGGCCAATTTGTCAAACACTAGAACATTGGGGATGCCAGTCCGGGCTCGGGGGCCATAGAAGTCGGCGGAGCGAGCGATGAGCGCCGTGAGGTTTCCCCTCTTCATCTCGTTTAAGAGCATGGTGGCGATCTGCGAACGGATCTCACCCTTTTTGCTGCAAGGGCGGAAGGGCGTTTGCTCGGTCATCACACCCTCCACTTTCCCGTACATATACACATTGTCGAAGAAGACCAATCTTGCGTTCGCGCGCTTGGCGGCTTCGATGGCGTTGCGCATGATGCGCGGCCACAGTGCCCGCCATTCCGTGATGTCATACTTCAGACCGACAAGCAGAAACGCAATCCTGGAACCAGTAACTGCCTTAACGGTATCGTCAAGGTTGGACAGATCGGCTGCGACTGCCTCCGCGGCGCCGGGAACCAGTTTGGGATTCCGGCTGACCAGCCGAAGAGGCTCGTTACGAGCGGTGAACTCTTTGACAAGCTCGCTACCGATCGCCCCGCCCGCTCCGAGGATGGTGACCATGGTTGTATGTTACGCGGAATGATCGAATCACCTCAAGAAGACCAGTTGCGCATGCGGACGTGAAGCATTTTCCAGAGGCGTAGCCGCACCGGACATTTTGTTTCGAGCCACCGTGCGATAACTCCCGTGTGGTTGATTGCGGAGGTCATAACCCGCGCGTCGCTAAGTTCCCAGCACCTCGTGATCCCGGATGCCTCGCAACCTGGGGATGTATTTCGAAATCCTGTTCGCGGAAAGCTCTCGCAGGTGGCGTTGTCATAAGGATTTGATGGCCTGCTCATACTTGGCAACATCTGATGATGGCGGAGTTTTGCCACGTATTCCTGACAAGCATATTGCACACCCTGATCTGAATGGTGCACGACTCCGGGGGGCGGCCTCCGATTCGCGATTGCTCGCTTCAAAGCGCAAAGAGGAAGTTGGGATTTGAGACTTCGCCCAAGAGCCCAGCCAATAACCTTCCCGAGAAAACACGTCCAACACAACCGCGAGATAAACAAATTCGCTGGCGAGACGGATGTACGTTATGTCGGCGGCCCATAGTTGGTTCAGCCCGAACAATGTCATTTGGTTGGCCAGATCAGCGGTGTCGTCCAGGGTTGTGCTCAGAACGAGACGCGCGTCGAAAACATCCAACGATGATTGTAGGTGTGGAACTGGGTCGCCGCGATTTGCACACCCACCGCGGAAGACAACCGAAATCGTCCCGCGAGGTGCGCGCGCCCAAATCCAAGTCCGGGGGTCAGGAACACTTGCGTCTCGCCCGCATATTTTCCCGTGGTGTAAAACGTGGAGTTCGCTTCCAGTTCGGGCCAGAGTTTCCACGCCGCCCGATATTGGAACGCCGTGTTCCACAGCACTTGTCTACCCAACTTGGCCGTGTCTCCTGCAGGCAGATTGACGCCCAAGGTCGACTGCACGTCAAATCGTCCCCAGCCTTTGCCGAACGCCATTGTCGGCGTGACCACTGCTTCGCCTGCCCCGTAGCGATGCGAACCCGTCGGCGCAGTCGCCGCCAATAAGAAGGTCACCAAATAATTGCCTTCTGTGCGCTCCGCCGAAGAGATGCGGAATTTCAACATCAGGGGCAGGTCACCGAATCCCGCAGGCGGACCACTCGGGGACACCAGCGTATAGGTCGGCACACCTATCAGGATCTGGGTGCGTGAACTGGCGATAAACTCCAGGCCCTTGTTTCCACCAAATTGGTAACTCCTATTCCCGCCGCTGGCAGGTTGATCCCAAATATCGTAGCGGAACTCCTGTTTCAGGCGTCCCGATGTCGTTGCCAGGGGAGAAAGCCAGTCTGGTTGCGTCGCTTGCACTTGATCCGCCAGGTCGAGCCACGCGCGAAAGAAATTTCGTTTTTTCCCTTTCTCTATCTCAATGGACACCTGGGCTCGTCCATTGTTTTGGCCGTCCTGGCATGCAACAGGACTCTCATCCGTACCGCTTTTCCCGAGATCTGCGCACGTGGATTCACCTTCCTTCGGACCGTCCTCCGGTCTTGCGCTTGGGACTAGCACCGCCATCACGGCAAAGGCCACAGTGACCACGCCTCTAGTGGTTCCACATTGGATTCTCCAGTGCACTACGCCTCCAAAAATAAGGACGGCAACTGCCAGATCAACTCTGAAGGTAGCAAGACATTCCTTCTCAAAAACCCTTGGCGGGCGCGTGGCCGATACGTACCAATCCCGTGATTTTCGCGGTATTGGTCGCGCGTCTTGCCGCAAGCGTGCGGGTTCCGGCCCACACCAGTTGCAACCCTGCAAAGATGGCGACCATGGCGACAGCGGTCTTCAGCTTGTTCGCAGGAACCTTCCGTGCCAGCAGGCACCCGAACACCACTCCGGGAACTCCGCCTAGTAGAAGCTGAAAGAGTATCGGCATGCTGATCGAGCCAAAACTCCAGTGAAAGGCGCTGCCTATGACCGCCAATACAAACCCAAAAAGCAAATCCGTTCCCACAACTTGCGCGGGTGTCATTTCGGAATAGTTCAGAAGAAGAACTGTTCCCAGCGCTCCAGCGCCTGCGGACGAAAATCCAGATTCAACTCCAATGGGCAATGCGAGCCAGGGAAGCCAGCGGTGGTTTTTCGCAGCAAACGCCCGATTTTGTATTCGCTTGATAAAGGTCACGCTGGATGACGCCGCCAGGAGAATGCCTAGCACCACGATTACGTATGGATTCCCCGCGTCTCGATTCAATAAGCGAAGCGCCCAGGTGCCCAGTAAGAGGCCCGGAACTGCTCCTAGCAGCAGAAGCCAAAGGTAACGCGAATGTATTTGCTTCCCGAGCAAATAGAACGGGGCCGCGATCAAGCGCAGCACACCAGCAAACAAGAAAGCCGTTCCGACCGCTTCCCCCGCTGTTAGTCCCGCGAGCAGCACTAGGGCTGGAACGGTGAAGCTGCCACCACCAATTCCGGTCAACCCGACTGCCACGGCAATCAGGAATCCAACGAGGAAGTTCATTTTTCAACCTGCATGGAGAAGGTGTGAATTCCGCACTCAAGCTTCGTTCCGCCCCAGCGGCCGGACCTTGGATTATTGGGATCCGATGGTAAGGCTGTGCAAGGCTGGCATCCGATGCTCAGATAACCTTCGTCATACTGCGGGAGGTAGGGAATACCGTTCGCATTCGCATACTGCCACACCTGCTCCCAGTTCCAGTCAGCGAGCAGGCTTACTTTCCACAAGCTCTTCCCGGTCGGCAGACGGTGCAGCTCGACTTTCTTCAAATTTTGTCGTGTCGGCGATTGTTCTCGTCGCAATCCCGTAAACCAAACGTCAAACGGTTCGAGTGCGCGCATTAGAGGTTCGACTTTGCGCAGTTGGCAGCACCGCGTTGGCTCGTTGTGGTACAAAATGCCGAATGCCGATTCCTGCTCCGCGACCGTTTGCACGGGAAGCACATTGACCAGATTGAGCGACCACTCCCTCGTCATTCGGTCGCGGTATTCGTAAGTCTGCGGAAAGTGATATCCGGTATCGAGGAACAGCACCGGCACATCCGGTATTCGTAGCCTAAGGAGATGTGCGACCACCATGTCTTCTGCCTGAAAGCTGCTGGTCAGGCAATAGCGTGCGCTTTGGTTCAACGTGAGCACCGTTTCCAGCGCCTGCTCCGGTGCGAGACTTTCCAATTCATGAGCGATGCGATCCACTTCCATTTAATTGGCCCCTTCCTGATTTTCTTGCGGCTTTACGAGCCACAAGGAGTTCGCCAGCGCTAAACCGCGCAGGAAAAGCTGTTCATCGCTGGCGTTTTCGCTTTGCCGGGAGGTCTCGTACAGCCGGGGGTTTGCTTCCGTAGCGAGCCGTTCTTTGGCCTCGGCATCGAGAGCGTCTCCAAAGTAAATAGCAACGGCTCCAATCCTTTGCGTGGTGCGGATCGCGTCCAAGATTGAGTTAGGGGATTCAGCGTTCCCGCCGAGAAGGAGTACCTCGAAACCTTTCTCGAAAAGTGCCCGCTCCAACTTCGAGGCAACAGCGGGCCTATTCTCAAGCAAGAAGATGGCGGGGTGGTGCCCGTGGCGCCGGTAGCGCTCTTCCGCACTAACGGGATTCCCGGCGATTTCCGGGAATGCGATTTCGCGTTTCTCTTGGATTCGCCGGTCAACCGGAAATTCCTGAATCATGCCGGCACCCACAGTGGCATTGGAGATCGTATCGATCAGGATGAAACTCCCGGTCGCACGATTGCGTGTATATGGATCAAAGAAAAGAGGGGCATGAGCCTCAAATTCGACGGAGGCAATATCGTTCATATTTAGCTGCGTTGCGTGTTCCGGTTCGAGCGTATGGATGTTCACGCGATGGGAAATCCCCAGCGCGCGAATCTTTGTTTGCTTGGCGGTATGCTTCACGATATAGGTTCGCCCAACTTCCATGGGAGTTCCGTCCAGCCAGACCACGCTGGCGTGAAATCTCTTCGAGACCCGCGGGCCGTGCTCGGAAGAAACCAGCATGTCCCCGCGGCTGAGATCGATTTCATCTTCGAGCTGTAGGGTCACCGACATAGGCGCGAACGCCTCCGGAAGGTCGCCGTCGTAGCTGACGATCGAACGCACACGAGTTTTCCTGCCGGAAGGCAGCGCGAGGACATCATCACCGGGGCGGATTACTCCGCTTGCCAAGCGACCGGCAAATCCGCGGAAATTCGCATCGGGGCGAATGACCATCTGGACTGGGAACCGCAAACTTTCAAGGGCATCGCCCGTGGTGACAGGAACGGTCTCCAGGTGCTCAAGCAGCGTCGGCCCCTGATACCAATCCGTCCGTGAGCTGCGGTCGACGACGTTATCTCCCGCGAGCGCGCTGATGGGTATGCACTGCGTTTGCGCAATACCGAGTTGAGACGTTAATTGGAGAATATCCTGCTCAAGCTGCAAGAAAACGTCTTCGCTGAAGTCGGCAAGATCCATCTTGTTCACCGCAGCCAGAACATTGCGAATGCCGAGCAGTGAAGCGATAAAAGCGTGGCGCCGCGTCTGGGGAAGGATGCCCTTCGTGGCATCCACAAGAATCACGGCTAGGTCCGCGGTGGAGGCGCCGGTGGCCATGTTGCGCGTGTACTGCTCGTGGCCGGGGGTGTCCGCGATGATGAATTTCCGGCGCGGGGTGGCGAAATAGCGGTAGGCCACATCGATGGTGATGCCTTGCTCGCGCTCCGCGCGAAGACCGTCGGTGAGCAGCGAGAAGTCGATGGGTCCAGTGGAACGATTCACGAGGCTCTTTTTCACCGAGGCTAGCTGGTCTTCGTAGACTGCTTTCGAGTCATGAAGCAATCGGCCGATTAATGTCGATTTGCCGTCGTCGACGCTTCCCGCGGTGGTAAACCGCAAAAGCTCCGTCCGCAGGTAGTGTTCGAGAGGCTCCCCGAAACTTCGGTGCGGTTTTTCGTGCGCCGTGGCGATCACTAGAAGTAGCCCTCCCGTTTCTTGAGCTCCATGGAACCTTCTTCATCGTGGTCGATCGCGCGGTTCTCACGCTCGGAACGCCGGAACGAAACCATTTCCTCAATAATTGTCGCGATGGAATCCGCTTCCGAACGGATGGCCCCGGTGCAGGGCACACAGCCAAGCGAGCGCATCCTGCACTTGAGCATTTGCGTTTTTTCGCCGTGCAAGAGTTGCTTTGCGTTATGGATCAGGACAATCGAGCCGTTGCGCAGCACCACTTCGCGTTCTTTCGCGAAATAGAGCGGGACGATGGGGATATTTTCCGCTTGGATATAAAGCCAGATGTCGAGCTCAGTCCAATTCGAAAGCGGAAAAACGCGTATGCTTTCGCCTTTGTTGATGCGGGAGTTGAAAATGTTCCACAACTCCGGCCGCTGGTTTTTCGGGTCCCATTGCCCCAGGGGATCGCGGAAGGAATAAATCCTTTCCTTGGCCCGTGATTTTTCTTCATCCCGCCGGGCGCCGCCGAACGCAGCGTCAAAGCCTCCTTCAGAAAGAGCATCAAGCAGCGATTTGGTTTTCAGCAGGCCGCAACATTTTTGTGTTCCCAGCGAGAAGGGATTCGCACCCGCATCCAGAGCCTCTTGATTCTTGTGCACGATGAGCTGAGCGCCAATCTCCCGCGCGTAGGCGTCGCGAAACTCGATCATCTCCGGGAATTTGTAGCTGGTGTCGATATGCAGCAGAGGAAAAGGAATCTTGCCGGGAGAAAACGCCTTCTGTGCCAGGCGGAGCATTACGGAGGAATCCTTGCCGATCGAATACAGCATGACCGGGCGGGCAAATTCCGCCACGGCCTCGCGGAGGATATGGATGCTCTCCGACTCCAGCGCCCGCAGATGATTCAACCGCCGCGGGGCATGCTGCACCCTCCCCTGGCCGGAGGGTGCCGCTGACCATTCAGAGCCTACGACTTCCGTTATGTGCGCCATAAATCTCCGTCCAAAAACAAAAAACCCACCTACCGGGGTCCCGGCGGTGGGTTAGCTACAATCTTGTATAGAAAGGGTTTTTACAAAGCTGGCATTTCACCCATACAAGACACAGCGGCCCTCGCCGTCATTTCCTGACGACAACAGGCAGCGTTCATTGGGGTGAAGCCGTTCACGGGAAATTAGAGTACCTAACATCCTTGGACGTTACAAATCACCTTTTCGTTTTCGAACTATCACTATTTTCGATGGCTGGAACGCGGATTTGGTTACCGCCCGAGTTATCGTTGGCCAAAACTCTCTAAGGCGGCTGAATCGGCCAACCCTCTACTGCATGCGATCCATTGCGGAAGCGGTTGAAATGAAGAAACTTTGGTTGCGGCTTGATTTGAACTGACGATCTCGACTGGCAACAGCGTGCTACATCGAAGTGTCTCGCTCTGGGGGTTCGCTCCAAGAGGGCGAAACGTGCGTTTTCGGAGTTTGAGAATGGTTGCAAATGCTTTAAAATCAATACAAGTCCCAACTGTGGGCGTGTAGCTCAGCTGGGAGAGCACCTGCTTTGCAAGCAGGGGGTCACCGGTTCGATCCCGGTCACGTCCACCAATTTCCTTCTTTGAATTTCGATCCCGAATGGATTCCGCCGCGGCTCAAACTCCGTGATTTCGGCGCAGTGGAGCCGGTTAGCAACCTTAGCAGCTCTTGGGATTTAGCCGGGCAAATGAAGCTCAGGCTGCAGCGGCAACTTCGTCAGGCGAAATTTTGTGGCGTCATGGAAAGCGTTGCCGATCGACGGGGCGATGGCCATGATCGGCGTTTCTCCGGCCCCGGCGGAGGGAATGTCCTTGCGGTCCAGCAAAATCGCTTCGATTTCCGGCACATCCTTAAACCGCGGCACCCGATAACTGGAAAAATGCGCATTCGAAATGCGCCCCTTCTCAAATTGAATGGACTCAAAAAGAGCGCCGCCGAGTCCCTGAATCATCGCCCCAACCACCTGGTTGCGCAGCCCGTCAGGATTCACGATCGCGCCGCACTCGAACACTTCCACTAGTTTTTTCACGGTCACGGCATTTTTCTTTCGGTCCACAAGAATTTCCGCGAAGGTGGCGACATAGCTGCCCTTCTCGTATCCCGCAGCCACTCCGAATCCCTGCCCCTCTTCGGTTTTCTGCCGCGGCCAGCCAAACGCTTTCGCCCCTGTTTCAAGCACAGCGCGCATTCGCGGGTCGGCCAAATTCTTCAAACGAAATTCGAGCGGATCCATGGAAGCCGCGTGCGCCAGCGAATCCATGTGCGTCTCTCGCGCGAAATGGTTCGCGGTTGCCGCCAGCCCTCGATAAGAACCGCTGCGCAGCACCAGTGGAACCTGGTGGTATTCGGTAACCTGGTTCGCCACCACATACGGCGTGTCGATCCCCGACATGCCGGAGTGATAGTTGTGAAATTCCCAGGCGGTCAGCTTCCCATCCGCCGTGATCCCGCCCTTCACGTCAATCACGCCGGCTGGCCGAAAATAAGCCCACGTGAACTCCTCTTCGCGCGTCCAGACAAGTTTCACGGGGCGTCCGCCGGCAGCGCGCGCCAGGCGTGCCGCTTCCAGTCCCGCATCGCTCGTGTGCTTTCCGCCATAAGCGGAACCGGTGTCCGGCACAATCACGCGCACATTCTTTTCCGGCACATGGAAAATATCCGCCAGGTCCTCACGCACGGCAAACGGCCGCTGCGTTCCCATCCAAACCGTCAGCTTGCCGTCGGTCCACTGCGCCACGGCCGCGCGCGGTTCCAAAGGAGCATGCGCGATGTAGGCAACCGTATAGCTCGCATCCAATTTATGTACGGCGGCCGCCAGCCCTTCCTCAACCGAGCCTTTCGCCTGCCGGAAGCGTGCTTCCTTTGAAGGTTCCGCGTTTTTCTTCAGATACGGAAAGATCTCCTGGTCTGAAATCTGCGGCACTTCCTTCCACTGCACGCGGAGCGAAGCCAGTGCGGTTTCCGCAGCGGCAACAGTCGCAGCCGCCGCGCCCACAAAATCCCCATCGCGCACCAGCACGACATCCTTCAACGCTTTCGCCGCCGAATCGTCATAAGAAATCAACGTCGCGCCGAACGACGGCGGCCGCAAAATCTTGCCGTACAACATCCCCTCCGGCCGCAGGTCTGTGCTGTAGCGATGCCCGCCCGTCACAAATTCACGAGCATCCACCTTGGGAACGGGCTTCCCGGCGACAGTCCACTGCGAAGCCGGTTTGATCGGATCTTCCGCGGGAGGTTTCTGCGCGCCAATGTCTTCCCGCGCAAGCTCCGCATAGCGAAGCGATTTTCCCGACGCCGGATCCGACACTTTCCCGTCGCCCGCCACAAGTTTCTCGGCCGGCACGTTCCACTGTTTCGCCGCCTTCGCCACCAGCAGATCCCGCGCCGCTGCCGCCACTTTCCGCAGTTGCGGCGTAATCGTCGGCGTGGTTCTGCTTCCAAATGTCCCAGCGTCAAAGGGAGTCAGCGCCGTGTCCGCCAGCACCATTCGAACGCTCGCAAACGCCACGCCGAGTTCATCGGCAATCGTTTGTGCCAGTGATGTCCGTACGTTCTGCCCAATCTCCGCCTTCCCCGCAAAACCGGTGACCGTGCCGTCCTCTCCGATATGCAGCCACGCACCGATTTCCTTCGGCAGTTCCTCCGGGTGATAGCCGTGCGGCCCCGGCGCTGTTTCCTGCATCGCGGAGACATTCTTGGCCACCGCAAACACGGCCATCCCCGCGCCAAAAATCTTGAAGAAGTCGCGCCGCCCAAGCGCAAACTGGTGCATCGGCATCGCCCGGAATTCGTAACGTTCCGGTTCCAACAGGAATGTTTCCTCGGTCTTCCTCATTTCGACCGCTCCTGCTTCGTTTCCGCCGCCCGCTGCACCGCCTCAATAATCCGCGGATGCGTCCCGCACCGGCAGATATTTCCCTGCAGCGACTGCACGATTTGCTCCGCGCTCGGATGTGGATTCGCTTGCAGCAGCGAAACGCTGCTCATGATCATGCCGGAAGTGCAGTACGCGCACTGAAACGCGCCCGCATCAAGAAAGGCCTGCTGCACTGGATGCAAGGCCCCATTTTTTTCAAGGCCCTCAATCGTAGTAATTGGTTTCGAAACCGCGGCGTTCACCGGAATCTGGCAAGACCGCCGCGCCGTCCCCGCAATTAAAACCGTGCACGCGCCGCACATGCCCTCGCCGCAGCCGTATTTCGTGCCCGTCAGGCCCAGTTCATCGCGCAGAACGTAAAGCAGCGGCGTATCCGGCGGGTAATTGACCGAATAGCGCTTTCCATTTATTTCCAGTTCAATGCTGGTTCCCATACCAGGTCCCTTCCAGAAAGCCACCCAGCCGAATCAATGCTTGTGGCAGGTGTCACAGGAAGCTTTGGCGTGATTCATCTCATGGCAGTTCAGGCAGCTATACATGGTCGTCACGCTCGTCACTTCGGACATGGCGGCCATCTCCGCCACCGCTCCATGACACGTTTCACATTTTACTCCCGCGGCCAGGTGAGCGCGATGGGTCCACGCAATGCCTGGCAAAACCTTATAGACGCGCACCCACGGGATCGGTTCTTTCGAACTGGCGTACGTCGCCAGCTTCTGGATCGCGGGCTTGTCCTTCGCGATCGTCGCGTGGCACTGCATGCAAGTGGACGTCTCCGGGAAAGTCATCAGCTTGCCCGGCTCCGGATTCGTGTGGCACTTCGCGCACGGCAGGCTGAACGCCAGATGCTGTTTGTGGCTGTAGGGAATCGGCTGCTCCGGCGCCGGATGCGGACTCGGATTGTCCGGCACCATTTTCTTCGCCGTCTTCTGGCCGCTCGCCAATCCGCCAAGACAAAGAAGGATAGCCAGAGCTTGTACCGCGACCCTCCAGGTCCTGCTCCCCGCGCTCCGCATCATGACTTCTCCTCGCATCGAAATAAAATCCCGAAATTTGCTGTTGCTCAGGCCTTCTTGGCGACAACTTCTTCAATCGAAGTCCCGAAATCTTTCAGCATCACTGTCGCGGCGTTTCGTCCCGGTCCGCCCGTCACCGAGCCTCCGGGATGCGTCGTCGCCCCCGTCTGATACAACCCCGGAATCGGCATGCGATGCTGTGCCCAGCCTGCCATCGGCCGCAATGGCCCGGTTTGCGCCGCGCTCTGCGCTCCCGCGTGCGCGCTGCCGTGCCAGAAGTGCGGATTCATCCGCTCCAGGTCCAGCGGACTCTCCACAAATCGCGCCAGGATTTTGTCGTCCGTCAAGTTCGGCGCAAACCGGCGCAAATATTTCAGGTTTGCGTCGGAAACGTCATATTTGATTTTGTCCCAGTGCTCCGGCCCTTCTTTCAGTTGATATGGCTGCCAGCCAAGCACCTTCACCGTGTGCATTCCCGCTGGCGTGCGCGTCGGATCCGCAATGCTGCAGCAGATCACCTGCAGCGGAGGCTCATCGAGATTGATCATCCCGCGCGTATCGTCAAATCCAAACCGCAATGCCCGGTAAGGAGACGCCAGCAATCCCGATTCCACCGGTGAAAGTGTCCCGCCATCCACTTTGTAAATCGGCGGCTCGCTGGTGGCGTAATGAGTGACGAACATGGCATTTTCTGCCTGCCACGTCTCGACGCCGTAAAGAAAATCCTCGCCCCACATTTCCTTCGGCGCCATATCCACCAGATGCTTGATGTGGATAGTGGAAACCACCGCCTTCGACGCGCGGTAAGCGCTGCCGTCGCTGCATTCCACGCCCACGCATTTTCCGTTTTCCACGATCAGGTTCTTCACCCACTTGTTCACCAGGATCGTGCCGCCGTGCGCTTCGATGAAACGCCCCAGCGCTTCCGTCAATGCCCCGGACCCGCCTTTTGGCAAAGGCCGTCCGCTGTGCTGTTGCCGCGGCGCGCCATACGCCAGGCGTCCCGTCACCGGCGCGTCCGGCGGCTCGGCAGCCAGATGCGACATGAACAGCATGAACGTGCGGCAATGGTCGTCTTCGAAAGTGTCGTGAATCACGTCCCAGGCCGACATCGCCAGCCGCCGTTGCCACTGTTTTCCGTGGGGAACCTGCGCCAGTTGATCGTTCAACGGTTTTCCGAAACCAATGGGCGTGAATGATCCGGCGACGATCAGCGGCCGAATCGCGTCCAGGTCCGCCACCATTTTTCGATAAGCCGCCGCATCTTTCTTCGAAAACTTTGCAAATTCCGCGCACGTACGGTCCAGGTCTTTCCATTGCGTCAGGTAACTTCCATCGGGGAACGGCACGTGAAATATCGGGTCCGGATCGATGTACTCCAATCCATAATCGCCAAGTTTCAGCTCGTCGTTCTTGATCAGCGGGTTGTCTTGAATAAAAACGTGCGCGGTCGAGCAGCAGTCGTCGTGAAAACCTTTCAGCGTCAGTTCCGCCGTTTTCACTCCGCCGCCAATCTTCGGCCGCCCTTCCAGAACCAGGCAGCGGTAGCCAGCCTTCGCCAGGTACGCCGCCGTAATCAGGCTGTTGTGCCCCGCGCCTGCAACCACGATGTCGAACCGGTCAGAAGTTCCAGTCACCTGCTGAAGCGCCATATGCTTCACAGCCAGCGGTGCAATCGCCGCACCCTTCACAAACCGACGCCGCGTGAACTTCGTCATTCCGTCTCTCCGTAGCGGTCACCTTCAGGTGGCCGCGCCGTTTCCCCAACCTTCTTACTTCCTCTATGCCTTCGCCTTCACCACTGCCTCAAGACTCGAGCCAAAATCCTTCAACATCACTGCCGCCGCATTTCTCCCCGGCCCGCCGGAAACCGATCCGCCCGGATAAGTCGTCGCCCCCGTCTGATACAACCCCGCGATCGGCATCCGGTGCTGCGCCCAGCCCGGCACAGGCCGCAAGCCGCCGGACTGCGCCGCGTTCTGCGCCCCGCCGTGGCACGTGCCATGCCAATTGTGTGCGTTCATGCGCTCCAGGTCGAGAGGGCTTTCCACGATTCGCGCCAGAATCTTATCGTCGGTCAGATTGGGCGCGAACTTTCGCAGATACTTCAAATTCGCGTCGGAAACTTCGTTCTTGATCTTGTCCCAGTGCTCCGGTCCCTCTTTCAGCTCATAAGGCTGGTTGCCGACGATTTTAATCGTGTGCATTCCCGCCGGTGCGCGCGAAGGGTCGGCCACCGTGCTGCACACGATAAGCAGCGGAGGATCTTCCACATTCACGTTGCGCAGCGCGAAGTCATACGAAACGCGCAATCCGCGCTCCGGAGTCGCCATCGTCCCCGAAGCTACGGAAGAAATCGTGCCGCCTGCGACAGGAAACTTCGGCGGCTCGGTAGTAGCGTAGTGCGTCGCAAACAGCGTAATACCTGCTTTCCAAGTCTCGACCCCCGAAAGAAAATCCTCTCCAAACGCTTCCTTGGGCGCCATGTCTACCAGATGCTTGATGTGGATCGTCGAGAGCACTGCCTTTTCGGCCTTGTAGGAACTCCCGTCGCTGCACTCCACGCCGGTACACTTCCCGTTGTCCACGATGAGCCGCGCGATCGTTTTATTCGTCAGGATTGTACCGCCATGCGCTTCAATCAGCCGGGCCAGCGCCTGCGTCAAAGTTCCAGAGCCGCCTTTCGGCGTCGTCCAGCTCCACCGCTGCCGTCCCGCACAGATCGAATAGGCCAGCCGCCCCGTTGCTGCCGCTTCGGGAGGCTCCACGGTCTGGTAAGCCATCCACACCATGAACGCGCGGCAGTGCTCGTCCTCAAAATTCTCGCGAATAATTTCCCACGCGGACATCGCCAGCCGCCGCTGCCAGATCTTTCCCTTCGGGTGTTCGGCAAGCCGCTCGTTCAATGGCTTCCCGAAACCGACCGGGGTATAGGACGTGGCCGCAAAGAGCGGCTTCATCTCCTCGTATTCCGTCATCATCCGGCGATAAGCCTCGGCATCCTTCTTCGAAAACTTTGCGAACTCCTCGCAAGTGCGGTCCATGTCGCGCCATTGCGTGATGTAGCTTCCATCGGGAAAGGGAAGGTGAACAACAGGATCAGGGTAGAGGTATTCCAGCCCGTACTGACCCAGACCCAATTCGTCATCGCGGAGGATAGGGCTGTCCTGGATCAAAACGTGCGCCGAAGAGCACACGTCGTGTTTGAACCCGCGCAGGGTAAGTTGCGTGGTCTTCACTCCGCCGCCCACAAGGGCGCGGCTCTCCAGCACCAGGCAGCGATAACCCGCCTTGGCCAGGTAAGCGGCCGCGATCAGGCTGTTGTGTCCCGCTCCTGCAACGACAATGTCGAATTGATCCGGCATCAGGCCGCGTTTCTCCGGCAGTTAACTGAGGTCTGTCTCCAGCCGTAACCTTAAACCGCGCAGTGCTCAGACACGCCAAAGAGGTGGAATAAGAACTGGCAAAATCAACTAATTGGTCTGGTTACTGTGCCACCATACATTAGCCTTCGTCAAGCGTTTCTTCGTTGTAACCCATTTAAAATTATGATACTGCTCGCTGTATCTTCCGCGCGGTGTGGCGGTTAGACCACTCTCATCCAACGCCTTTGGAGGCCTCCCATGCGCCCAGTGCGCCGCAACCTGATCCTCAGCGTTTTGTTTGCGACCGGCCTTGCTTTCGCATTCTCCCCCTCGGCCGTGGCCAACCCTGACGGGGAAGCCCTCGCCGCTGATCGCTCCTTCACCGCCGCCATCATCAAAGCCGATCAGGCAAGCGTCGGCAAACTACTGGACCCGGAATTTACATGGACCGACCGGACTGGTAAGACACGTTCAAAAGTCGAGATTCTTCCCGCGCTGGCTTCCCTCGCGGCCGACAACGATGCCAATGTAAAGGTAATCGACGCCGGCCAGGTGGTCCTGATCCACGGCAACCATCGAATCCCCTCGCAAAACGCCACTGTGCATTTTATTCGTATATGGGTCAAACGCCCGCAAGCCTGGCAACTGCTCGTCTACCAGGAAACGACCAAAGCGGAGAAGAACCCCGAAAAACGCAGCGGTTTCGGCGCTCCCAGCAACGGCGCTCCCGTCGCCTGCGAAAATCCCTGCAAGGTGGTCCCCTACAAGCCCGACACCCCCGCCGAACAGGAAGTGGTCTCCATGTGGCAGGCCGTAGAACGAACCGTACTGACCAACGACGTCGAAGCCTGGACTCCAAACTTTACCGAAGATTTTATTTTCGTCACGCCCGACGGCGGTGCTCCACTCAATAAAGCCGACCGCGTGGCCATGATCACCGAACTCCGCCGCACCAACACCACGCTGATTCCCGCGGAAGTAGCCTCGATGAAAGTCTGGGTCCTGGGAGGCGCGGCAGTCATGCGCTCCGAACACAAGCCGCTCCACGGAAAAGTTCTCCACGTAACGCGGCTGTTCGAAAAGCACAACGGCCACTGGCAAATCGCCTTCGGCCAGCAAACCTGGGTGGAGTAGTTGTTTATTGAGTGCGGGAGCGAAGCTCCCGCTTTTACGGTTGTGGCAATCCACCAAAATGAACTGCGGCGAAAATCGAGCCAGCACCACTGCCCCGCATCCTTCTTCTCTCTTTCCGCCTACCCCTTCACCACTTCCTCAATACTCGTCCCAAAATCCTTCAACATCACCACCGCCGCATTCCTGCCCGGCCCGCCAGTCACCGAACCACCCGGATGTGTAGTCGCCCCGGTTTGATACAAACCCGGAATAGGCATGCGATGCTGCGCATATCCCGGCATAGGCCGCATCGCCCCCGATTGCGCGGGCCCCGATCCTCCCGCGTGGCAACTTCCATGCCAGTTGTGCGGGTTCATCCGTTCCAGATCCAAAGGGCTCTCAATCGTGCGCGCCAGAATCTTGTCTTCCGTAAGATTCGGCGAAAAATGCCGCAGGAATTTCAAATTCGCGTCGGATACCTTCTGCTTGATCGCATCCCAATGTTCCGGGCCTTCCCTCAGCTGATAGGGCTGGTAAGCGACAATCTTGACGGTATGCATCCCCGCGGGCGCGCGCGAAGGGTCGGCAAGGCTGCAGCAGATCACATGCAGCGAAGGATTTTCAATATTTACGGAGCCCGACTTATAGTCATAACTCATCTGCATAGCGCGTTCCGAATTAATCATGAAGCCGGAGTGCACCGGAGAAAGCACTCCGCCGGCAGTCGCATACTTAGGCGGTTCCGTTGTTGCATAATTGGTGGCGAATAGCGTCAGCCCCGCCTCCCACGTCTCCACGCCTTCCAGAAAATCCTCGCCCCACATTTCTTTCGGCGCCATGTCCACAAGCTGCTTGATATGAATCGTCGAGACCACGGCTTTTGCGGCGCGATAGGAAGTTCCGTCGCCGCACTCCACGCCAACACATTTTCCATTCTCGATAATCAGCGCACTGATCCACTTGTTTGTAAGAATCGTTCCTTGATGCGCCTCGATAAACCGCGCCAGCGCGGTCGTCAGCGCGCCTGACCCTCCCTTGGGAAGCGGCCGGCTCTCCCGCTGCTGGTGCAGCGGAATATACGCGGCCCGCGCGGTAGCTGGATCGAGCACCGGCTGCAGCGAGTACGGGCAACCCATCATGAACGCCCTGCAATGGTCGTCCTCAAAAGTCTCTTTCAGAATTTCCCACGCGGACATCGCCAGCCGCCGTTGCCAGATTTTCCCCTGTGGATGCGCCGCAAGCAGTTCATTCAGCGATTTTCCAAATCCAACCGGCGAAAACGTGACCGCATTCAGCAGCGGCTTCACCGTTTCATACTCCGTGAGCATCCGGCGATAAGCCTCGCCATCCTTCTTAGAAAACTTTGCAAATTCCGCGCAGGTACGATCCACATCGCGCCACTGCGTCAAATAACTGCCGTCGGGAAACGGCATGTGAAACACCGGGTCGGGATAAATGTACTCAAGGCCGTAATCGCCCAGTTTCAATTCATCGTTGCGAATCAGCGGATTGCCGTGAATTCCATTGTGCGCGGAGGAACACACATCATGCACGAACCCTTCCAGCGTCAAGTGAGCCGATTTCACGCCACCGCCAACAATCGGCCGTCCCTCCAGCACCAAGCAGCGATACCCAGCCTTAGCCAAATACGCCGCCGTAATCAGGCTGTTATGCCCGGCCCCCGCAACTACAATGTCGAAACGTTCCGCCATCCCACTCCGTAGCGTCCACCTTCAGGTGGACCCGTCCTACTCCACCGCCAAATTCTTCTGCAACGTCGCGCCGTCCACTTCTTTTTCCCAGCGCGCCACCACCACCGTCGCCACGCCATTCCCGATCATATTCACAGTCGCGCGGCACATGCTCATGAACCGGTCGATCCCCAGAATCAACGCCATTCCCGCAACCGGAATCGTCGGAATCACCAGCAGCGTCCCCACCAGCGCAATGAACGAAGCGCCTTGCACGCCGCTCGCGCCCTTCGACGTCAGCACCGCAACCGCCAAAATGGTCAACTGCTGCATTAACGTCAGATGCGTGCCCGTAGCTTGCGCCACAAATAGCGCCGCCAGCGTCATGTACATGCTTGTGCCGTCGGTATTAAACGTGTAGCCCGTCGGCACAATCAGCCCGACCAGCGCCTTCGAACATCCCAATTTCTCCAGCTTGGCCATCAGCGTCGGCATCGCCGGCTCCGACGAGCTGATCGCCAGCACCAGCACAATCTCTTCCTTGATATAGCGCAAAAACTTCAGAATGCTGAATCCGCAAACCTGGCAAATAAGCCCCAAGATCAGAAAGACAAATAGCAGGGAAGTCAGATAGAACGTAACAATCAATTTCACCAGCGGCCCAAGCGACGACAGTCCAAATTTCCCCACCGTGAACGCCATGGCCCCGAATGCGCCAAGCGGCGCCAGCTTCATCACAATGTTCACCACGCCGAACACCGCGTGCGTCAGCGCCTCGAACACTTCCATCAGCGGCTTGCAACGCGATCCCATCGCAGACAACGCAAATCCAAACAAAATCGAAATCAACAGCACCTGAAGAATGTCGCCCTTCGCAAAAGCGTCCACCACCGAGCTTGGAACAATGTGCAAAATAAAATCGGAAACGCTCTGCGCTTTCGCCTGCCCGGCATAATCCGCCACCGCTTTCGCATCCAGCGTCGCAGGATTGACGTTAAACCCGGCCCCAGGCTGCACAAAATTCCCCACGCACAATCCGATAATCAGCGCCAGCGTGGAAACCACCTCAAAATAAATCAGCGCCTTGCCGCCGACCCGGCCGACTTTCTTCATATCCTCCATGCCGGCGATGCCCGTCACCACGGTGCAAAAAATAATCAGCGTGATGATCATCGTGATCAGCCGGATGAATCCGTCGCCAAGCGGCTTCATCGCCATAGCCGTAGCCGGACGCAAATATCCCAGCACGACCGCCGCCGCGACGGCGAAAAGCACTTGAGCAGTTGGATTGAGGTAGAGAGGTTTCTTCGTTCCGGTGGGCGTGGTCATAGTCGGGGCCGCGAACCAGTCGTTGATGGCAATCTACACCTCTCTCAGAGAGATTCCTGCAGGCGCTGCCTTACAACCACTTTTCCGGTTCGCGAATGGCTCCGGCCAGCTCGCCAAGAAATTCCGCCGCCCGTGCTCCATCCACCACGCGATGGTCGCTCGAAAGCGTCATGGTCATCATCGGCCGGATGCCGGGCTTTCCATCCACGGGCACCACGGCGTCCGCAATCGCGCCAACCGCCAGAATCGCGCTTTGCGGCGGTGTGATGATCGCCGTGAACGCACCCACCTTGTACATTCCCAGGTTGCTCAACGTAAACGTTCCCCCGCTGATGTCCGCAGGCCGCAATCGGCCGCCCCGCGCGCGTTCCGTCAACTCGCGCCGCAAAACCGACAGCGCCGCAATCGGCTGCTTGTTCGCAATCGGAATCACAGCGCCCACCACGCCGTCCTTCACCGCCATCGCCACGCTGATGTTGATTTCCGGGTTCAGGCGAACTCCGTCTCCAACCCAGCTCGCATTCATCCGCGGATGCTTTTCCAGTACGCGCGCCAGCACTTTGATCAGCAAATCCGTAATCGTGGGAGTCGTGCCCGCCGCGCTCCCCTGGCTCAATTTCTTTTGCGCATCAATCAGCGCGCCCGCATCCACGCTCTGCACCAGGAAAAAGTGCGGCACGCTCGTCCAGCTCTGCGTCGTCCGCTCCGCCATCAACCGCGCCAACTGGCTCAGCGGTTCGTGCGCTGCGGTTGTGCCAACCGCAGTGGCAGCGGCAGCACCGCGCTTCGCGTTTGCCGCGGCCTGCACATCCTCCGACGTAATCGTGCCATCAGGCCCCGTGCCCTGAATCTGCGCAATGTCCACGCCAAGTTCCTTCGCCAACCGCCGCGCCTTCGGCGAAATCTGCGCAGCCACGCCAGCCGCAGTCGATGGTCGCGCCTGCGCCGGCACCGCGGCAGCAGCTTGCGCCGCGCTCGTCGCCCTCGCCGCAGGCGCAGCCGTAACCGCCTTCGCCGGAGGTTTCTCGCCCGGCGCCACCAGCCACGCAATCGTCTCCCCAACAGGAATCACCGCTCCCACATCCGCCGTAATTCCCGCCAGAATCCCATCGCCCGGAGCTTCCACTTCCACCACCGCTTTGTCCGTCTCAATCTCAAGCAAAGGCTCGCCCTTGCTGACGCTCTCGCCTTCTTTCTTGCGCCACGCCAGCAGCTTGCCGTTTTCCTGCGCCATTTCCAGCGCAGGCATCACCACACTAATCGCCATAGTTTTTCTGGGAGCCGGGATTCACCGAATCAATCCGAGGCCGCCACTCCTTCTCGCTTCGCGCCCGCCACCATTTCCTTCACATGCTTGCTGGGAGCCGCCTCGTTCTCTCGCGTAGTCGAAAGCGGGCCGTCCACCGTGAAATAGTGCGCTCCCGCCACCATCAATTTTTCTGCCGGAAAGCGCGTGATCACTTCGTGGCCCGTCGCCGTAACCACAATCTCTTCCTCGATGCGCGCCGCGCTCCATCCATCTTTCGAAGGCCAGAAAGTTTCGAGCGCAAACACCATCCCCGGCTTGATTTCGTGCGAGTGCTCCAGCGAAACCATCCGGCTGATCACCGGCTTTTCCCAGATCGCCAATCCGATTCCATGCCCGAATTGCAGCGCAAACGCCGCCTCTTCATCCGGAAATCCAAACTCTTCCGCCTTCGGCCACACCGACGCGATCTCCGCCGTCGTTCTCCCCGGCCGCACCAGTTCAATCGCCGCATCCAGGTAGTCTCGGCACTGCTTGTAAGCGTCGATCATGGCGTGCGAAGCGTAGCCGATCGAAAAACACCGGTAGTAGCAGGTGCGATAGCCCATGTAAGAATGCAAAATGTCGTAGTAAACCGGATCCCCCGGCCGCAGCACGCGATCGCTGAATACATGCGGATGCGGGTTGCAGCGCTCGCCCGAAATCGCGTTTACCGCTTCCACATATTCCGAGCCGAGGTCGTACAACACCTTGCTCGCCAGCCCCACGGCCTGGTTTTCGCTCATCCCCGGCTTCATCGCGCGGTACAGCTCGTCGTACGCCGCGTCTACCATCATCGCCGAATGATTCAACAGCGAAATTTCATCCTGCGTTTTGATCACCCGCGCATCGGACATCAATTGCTGCCCGTCGACAATCTTGATGCCCTCCTTTTGCAACGCAAAAAGAATCGGCGGCTCCACCACGTCGATTCCCAGCGGCTCATTCAGCAGCCCGCGCTTTTCCAATTCGATTTTGATTTTCCGCGCCACATTTTCCGCGCGCCCCATCTCCGGAGACATCGCTCCGCGCAACAGCGGAATCCCAGGCCGCGACCTGTCCCCAAGCCACGGACAGTTCTGTTGGTGGTGCCGCGCCGCCGAACCAAAATCCCAAAGGATCGGCTCATCATTTTGCGGCAACAGGCAAAACCGGCTGATCTTGTCCTGCGCCCAGGTGCCGATATGCGTCGCGGTGATGTACCGCACGTTGTTCATGTCGAAGCACAGCAGCGCGCCCATTTCGGACTTCGCCAGCAATGCTTTCGCCCGCGCCAGTCGCTCCTTGCGCAGCCGATCGAAATCGATGCGGTTTTCCCAATCCACCGCCATCGGGCCGTATGTCTTCAGTGCCACGCTACGCCTCCCGTCTGAATCTTTTCAGGCTTTTCCGCAAAGTGTGCGCGCCGCATCAAATACCGTTTGCTCTGTTGGCACCGTGGCGTCTTCCAGCGGCGGCGAAAAGGGAATCGGCACGTGCATCGCCCCCATCCGCTTCACTGGAGCCTCCAGATTGAAAAACGCTCCCTCGGCAATCACCGAAGCGATTTCTCCGGTCACTCCATACCGCCCGTAGCCTTCATCAATCACAATCGCGCGCGAAGTTTTCTTCGCCGACTCCACCAATGTCTTCTCGTCCAGCGGCCACATGGTCCGCGGGTCAATCACTTCCGCGCTGACGCCAACGCCCTCGAGAAGTTTCGCGGCACCCAGCGCCACTTCCACCATGCTGCTGGTGGCCACCAGCGTAATGTCTTCTCCCTCGCGCTTCACGTCCGCAACTCCGAACGGAATCGTGTAATCCTCCGCTGGCACCGCGCCCTTCTGCTTGTACATCATCTTGTCTTCAAAAAAGATCACCGGGTTGTCGTCGCGTATCGCGGTCTTCAGCAAACCCTTCGCGTCGTATGGAGTCGAGGGCATAGCCACCTTCAGCCCAGGCACGTGGCACAACCACGCGTGCAGCGATTGCGAATGCTGCGCCGCCGACCGCCGCGTCGCGCCAAGCGTTGTCCGCAACACCATCGGTACTTTCCACGTTCCACCGGACATGTAGTGAACCTTGGCCGCCTGGTTCACCAACTGATCCATCGTCAGCGTCAGGAAATCCCCAAACATAATGTCCACAACGGGCCGCAAGCCCGTCATCGCCGCGCCCACGCCCATTCCCGTAAAACCCGCCTCCGAAATCGGCGTGTCTAGAACGCGCTCCGATCCAAATTCTTCCACCAGCCCGGAAAGTACTTTGAACGGTGTCCCCGCCTCCGCCACATCTTCTCCAAAAATGCACACGCGCGGATCGCGCCGCATCTCCTCCGCAAGCGCTTCGCGGACCGCTTGCGCAAATGTCAATTCCCGGATCGCTGTTTCAGGCATAAACGTCCTGGTCGACCTCCTCGACACCCGGATAAGGAGCGGCGATGGCAAACTCGACGGCGGCCTTCATCTCTTCGCGCGCTTCGTTCTCGATTTTCTGAAGTGCGCTCGCATCGGCCAGCTTCTGCCCGGCCAGCCACTCTCCCATGTTCTTGATGGGATCCCGCTTGGTCTTCCACTCCTGCTCTTCCTGCTTCGAACGGTAATATTCGCGATTGATGTCCCCGACGTGATGCCCAGTGTAACGATATGTATTGCAAAGCAGCAGTGAAGGCCCTTCGCCTTTGCGTGCCCGGCTCACCAGTCTCTGCGCCGCGGCATGCACCGCCCGCACGTCCTGCCCGTCCACGCTTTCCGCATGAACTCCAAAAGCAGTCCCTCGTGCAAGAATGTCCCCGGCGGTCGTCTCCGAAAAATGCGTGTATTCGGTGTAAAGATTGTTCTCGCAAACATAAATAACCGGCAGCTTATAGAGCGCCGCCAGATTCATCACTTCATAAAGCACGCCCTGCCCCAGCGCGCCCTCTCCAAAAAAACAAACCGCCACATGATCGGTCTTCAATCGTTTCGCGGTCAACGCCGCGCCCGTGGCAATTCCCGCGCTTCCGCCCACGATCGCGTTGGCGCCAAGATTCCCCGTAGCGGGATCCGCGATATGCATCGAGCCGCCTTTGCCGCGGCAATAGCCTGCTTCCTTGCCCAAAAGTTCCGCAAACATGCGGTCCGGCGTCGCACCCTTCGCCAGGCAATGCCCGTGGCCCCGGTGTGTGCTGGTGACGTAATCCGTATTCTTCAGCGCCTCGCAGATCCCCACGGCAACCGCTTCCTCGCCGATGTACAGGTGAGCCAGCCCCGGCATCAGCGCGCGTGTATAGAGTTCATTCACCTGCTCTTCGAACAGCCGGATGCGCACCATCTGCCGGTACAACCGGACGCCAAGTTCCGCCGCCACCGCATTATCCGTCTTCACGGGATCCGTAATCGTCTTCATGCCTTCACCCCGGACATCTGTGCCAACACGTCGAACACCACCGCAAAATCTTTTTCCACCAGGCCCATGCCGCGCGCCGCCGTCAAGAATTCATTCGTCACCGCTGTAGTCGGCATCGGCACGTCCAGTTGCCGCCCCAGCTCCAGCGCCAGCAGCATGTCCTTCTGCATCATGTTGACGTTGAACCAAGCCTCCGCAGGCTGCTTCAGCACAAACGGCCCGCGATACTGCACCATCGGCGACGCAATCACGCTATGCGTCAGAACATCCACAGCCACTTCCCGCGCAATCCCGCTTTTTTCCGCCAACAGCACACCTTCGCAAAACGCCAGCATCTGCACCGCAAGGCTCAGATTGGTTCCAATCTTCATCACCAGCGCCAGGCCGTTGTCGCCCACATACGTCACTTTTGGCCCGATATCCAGCAGCAAAGGCTTCACTTTTTCAAACGTTTCCTTGCGCCCGCCAACCATCACGGAGAGTTTCCCCTCCTGCAGCGTGATCACGCTCCCCGACACGGGCGCGTCCACCATGTCGCCGCCCTTTTCCCGAATCTTTCCCGCGATCTCCCGGCTGAACGCTGGACTCACCGTGCTGATATCAACAAACAACTTCCCAGGCGTCACCGCGGCAATCATTCCGTCCGGCCCGTTCATAATCGCGCCTAGCGCCGCCGAATTCGTCACCATCGAAAAAATCACGTCGGATTCGGCCACAACCGCCCGCGGCGAATCCACCCACTTCATCCCTTTCTTGATCAGCCACTCCGCCTTCGAACGCGTACGGTTATACCCCGTAACGCTGTGCCCTTTGCTGAGCAGCCGGTTCACCATTTCGCTGCCCATCACTCCCAGGCCCACAAACCCTAATTTAGCCAAGACCTCACCTCTCCCGAATCGCTCGCTGCCAAATCTCTTTCGAATTATTCGCTGGGGGCATTCCGCGAATCTTCCCGCACCTGCTTCAAATGCGCCTTCATCGCATCTCGCGCACCCACGGAATCCCGATGCTCGATGGCTTCCAGAATCTTTTTGTGGTGATACTGCCCGCGCTCCGCTCCGCCTTTCACCTGGAAAATCCCAATCCGCTGCTCGCGCAGCAGTCCAACAATCGAATCAATCAACGAAAGTATGATCGGATTGCCAGCCGCCTCCGCTAGCGCAAGATGGAAATCCAGGTCCGCCTCGATGAATGCATCGGGATCCGCCTTTGACGCGTCCATCACTTCCACTTGTTCCTTCATCGCCGCCAAGTCTTCCTGGTCGGCGCGCGTCGTCGCCAGTGCCGCGATCTCCGGCTCCAGAATCTCCCGAACCTCGGCCAGAAACGCGAAGCCCTCATTTCCCGAACGCATCATCCGGTGCAGCGACTGCCGGATCGTGTTCGAGCTTCCGTCCGTAATAAAAGTCCCGCGCCCCGGATACGCTTCCACCAGCCCCTTTTCGCGCAGCGTCTTCACCGCCTCGCGCACCGCCGTCCGGCTTACGCCAAACTGCTCCGCAAGTTCGCGCTCCGGGGGCAGTTGGTCCCCCGCTTTCAG
>Ga0137415_10000268_pt1 | contig 46923 bp, 30 predicted proteins | sample CZODoug3_1_1_16f_FD_183082 | JGI IMG/M metagenome (GOLD analysis project Ga0137415, IMG submission 183082) | Vadose zone soil fungal communities from Angelo Coast Range Reserve, California, USA - CZODoug3_1_1_16fungal (Hybrid Assembly) | ecosystem: Environmental > Terrestrial > Soil > Vadose...
GTTCGGCGCCGCCGCGATCGTATTCGCCGCCGTTGTCTCGCACGCCTGCGGCAATTTCTGACAGAAGCCAGCTTCAACGCCGTGCAACGTCTTCGCCAGCCGATAGGCTGTCTCGTCCGGCAGGTTTTCGCGGGCGAGAACAAAACTCCACGAGCCGACCGACGAAATCGCCGCGCTCTGGTTCGGATAGCTGCCCGCCGGAACGGTCAGCGGCTTGAGGAAGCTGTGCTTGGCCCGTATCAGTGCGATCTCGCCGGCATCGGGTGCGATGAAGCGCGCGCCGCCAGAACTCTCCGCCATCGCCGCGAAACCGGGCCAGCCAATGCCGGCGCCCCAAAGTGCCGCGGCGCGGCCGTCCTGCACCATCGCCGGCCCGTCGCCGGCGCGGTCGAGATAGATCGATTTGAAGTCTTCGTCCTGCTTCAACCCGATGCCATCGAGCATGTAGCGCGACAGGATCGGCAGGCCCGAGCCCTTGGCGCCGAACGCCACCGGCTGGCCGACCAGATCCCGGATCGTCTTGTAAGGGCTGTCGGCGCGCACCACGAACATGCCGGGGCTGGAATACATCGCGGTCAGGATTTTCAGTTTGGTCGCGGCACGGCCGATGCCCATGAAGGCTTCGTAGGACGGCTCGCCCGCCACCAGCGCGATATCGAGTTGACCCGCCTCCAGCAGCGGGATGTTCTCGTTGCTGCCCTTGGTGTTGCGCGGCTCGATCGACAGCGTCGGATCGGCGGCGTTGATGGCTTCCGCGAACGCATTGCCGTAGAGCGGGAAGCCGCCGCCGGGCGTCGCGGTTCCCAGGCTGATTGTGGTGTTTGAAACGGCGGTGTTTGTAATGGTCTTGCCTCCATCTTGCGCCGCGGCGCTGCCCGCCAGCAGAAGCGCGCTGGCACAGGCCATATGAGCGAGTTTCATGTTCGGCCTCAAGCATCGTCTCATGCGATATGATTAATCAACGCGCCGCGGCGGTTGTAGGCAATCGCCCTGTTTTATGGAAGCATAAGCGCAACGGTAACAAGAAAATGACGGGGGCGGCCATGATGGGGTATCTGCGCGCGGCGGCGTTCGGTGCCGCCTGCCTCCTGGGCGTCGTGGCCGGAAGCTTACCGGCATCGGCCGCCGATTATCCGAACCGCCCGGTGCGCTGGCTGATCGGCTTTGCGCCCGGCGGCCCCGTCGATATCGTCGCGCGCATCATGGCCCAATGGCTGTCGGAACATTTCGGCCAGCAATTCGTGGTGGAGAACCGCGCCGGCTCCGGCGGCAATATCGCAACCGCGGCCGCGATCGGCTCATTGCCGGACGGCTATACGCTGCTGTTCAGCGGCGCCAACAACGCGATCTCAGCCTCGCTCTACAAGAAACTGCCGTTCGATTTTATCCGCGACACCATGCCGGTCGCAAGCTTCATGCAAGTGCCGAACATGCTGGTGGTCTCGAACGCCATGCCGGTCAAAACCGTCCAGGAGCTGATCGACTATTGCAAGGCCAATCCCGGCAAGGTGGCGTTTGCCTCGTCGGGCAATGGCACCTCGGTCCACATGTCGGCGGAATTGTTCAAAGCGATGACCAAATGCGACATGGTGCACGTGCCCTATCGTGGATCGGCGGCCGCGTTCCCCGATGTCATCTCCAACAAGGTACAGCTGATTTTCGACAATCTGCCATCGGCGCTGGAACAGGCGCGCGGCGGCAGCGTGCGCGCGCTCGGCGTCACCTCGCCGCAGCGCTGGCCCAGCGTACCCGAGCTTCCCGCCATCGCCGAAACCGTGCCGGGATATCAGTCGAGCACCTTCTACGGCATCTCCGCGCCCAAAGGCACGCCGCCGGAGATCGTCGAGATCCTCAACAAGGCGGTCAATGACGCCTTGAAGGATCCGAAGCTGGTGGCGCGGCTGGCCGAGATCGGCGGCGTCCCGAAACCGCTGTCTCCCGAGGGATACGGCAGGCTGATGGCGGACGAGACCGAAAAATGGCGCAAGGTGGTCGCGTTCGCGGGCGTGTCGGTGGACTAGATCGTGTTCGAAAAACAGCAATGCAGCCACGACGAAAAATAACGGGAAACCCCATGATCGGATTTTTACGCGCCAGCTTTTTCAGCCTGGTATTGTTTTCAAGTCTGGTGGCCGGCGTGGCGCCCTCCGCCGCCGCCGATTATCCGAACCGTCCGGTGCGCTGGCTGATCGGCTTCGCTGCCGGCGGTCCCGTCGATATCGTCGCGCGCATCATGAGCCAGTGGCTGTCGGAGCGTTTCGGCCAGCAATTCGTGGTCGAAAACCGCGCCGGCTCCGGCGGCAATATCGCCGCCGCGGCGGCGATCACCTCGCCGCCCGACGGCTATACGCTGCTGTTCGTCGCGCCCAATAACGCGATCTCGACCTCGCTCTACAAGAAATTGCCCTACGACTTCATCCGCGACACCGTGCCGGTCGCGAGCATCATGCAGCTCACCAACATGCTGGTGGTGTCGAACGCGATGCCGGTCAAGACCGTCCAGGAGTTCATCGACTACTGCAAGGCCAATCCGGGCAAGATTTCCTTTGCCTCCTCGGGCAACGGCACCTCGGTGCACATGTCGGCCGAACTGTTCAAGGCGATGACCAAGTGCGACATGGTGCATGTGCCCTACCGGGGATCGGCGATCGCGTTCCCCGACATCATCTCCAACAAGGTTCAGTTGATCTTCGACAATTTGCCGTCGGCGCTGGAGCAGTCGCGCGGCGGCAGCGTGCGCGCGCTCGGCGTCACCTCGCCAAAGCGCTGGCCCGGCGTGCCGAATGTTCCCGCGATCGCCGAGACCTTGCCGGGATTCGAATCCGTCGGCTTCTACGGCATCTCGGCGCCAAAGGGCACGCCGCCGGAGATCGTGGACATTCTCAACAAGGCGGTCGGCGAGGCGCTGAACGACCCAAAACTGCTGGCGCGGCTCGCCGAAGTCGGCGGCATCCCGAAGCCGATGACCCCGGCCGAATTCGGCAAACTCATTGCGGATGAGACCGAGAAATGGCGAAAAGTGGTGGAATTCGCCGGCGTGTCGGTGGACTGAGCGCGGCATTGCGGGATCGCCGGTCACCCTGTAAACGATGCCGGCACCGTTGCCGGACGCGTTCCGCGACCGCCGCGGCGGGGCCTGTAGCTCAATGGTTAGAGCCGGCCGCTCATAACGGTCTGGTTGCAGGTTCGAGTCCTGCCGGGCCCACCAGCCTTCGCTCGCGCTGCAAGGAAGGCTGCCGCGCCGAAGCCACAGGCGAAGGCGGGCCGCGCTGCACGCGAGCTACGGCTCGGCAAGCCAGCCTCTCCCTGAAGGGCCACGCGTGGCGCAGCCACGCAATACCGTCAGGGCGAAGCGGGTCCGGCGAAGCTTGAATATTGCAATTGACTTTATAGACGACCGGTCGTATTCTACATACGACCGGTCGTATTGAGCCGTCATGGTGCGTTCCAAACTGCACTTGCGAGGAGAGTTGGATGAAGCTGATTGGCACCTATTTGTCGCCCTACGCGAGGCGGGTCGCAGCGGCCCTGATCTCTCGCGGTCTGCCTTTCGAGCATGAGGCCGTCAACGGCTACCGAGAGTTCGAGATCGCAAGCCGGTACAATCCCGTGGCGAAGGTACCTTCGCTCGTGCTCGACGATGGCGAGGTCCTGATCGACAGCACGGCCATCCTCGACTACCTCAATGAACTGACGCCTTCGGCGCCGCTGATCCCCGCCGGGTCGAGAGCGCGCCGGACCACGCTCAAGCTCGCCGCGATTGGTTACGGCGTCTATGAACAGGCCGCCAGCCTCTCGTTTCGCGGACGCGAGGTCCCTGAGACCGAGGCCAAGCGCTGGAAGGCGCAGATCCTCGGAGGCCTGCGCGCGCTCGACGAGGCCGCGCGCGACGGCGGCCCGCTCCGTGCGACGCCACTGGACGCGGCAGCGATCACCGCCATCGTGGCGGTGGAATACCTCGCGCGGACGAATCCGGAGTTGGAGGTCCTTCCCGCCATCCCCGCCCTGGCCGCGCTTGCGGCCGAGTATCGCGACGCACCGCCGTTCGCGCTGACAAGGGCAGCGGCTTGAGGCGCATGGAGGAAAGCATGACTGATCGGATCGCTCTCATCGCAGGTGTCGGCGGCGCGACCGGCGCCGCGCTCTCGCGGCGCTTCGCACAAGGCGGGTATCGTGTGGCGATGATCGCCCGCAACGCCGAGCGGCTCGCGCAGCTCGAGACCCAGATACCTGGTGCGCGCGGCTATCCTTGCGACGTCGCCAACCTTGACCGGCTCGGCGAAATTGTCGAGCGCGTGCAGACCGAGCTGGGGGCGCCCCATGTGCTCATCCATAACGCCGTCGCGGCGACATTCGCCAAGATCCTCGATGCGTCGGTCGAGGATCTCGAGCGAAATTTTCGGGTCAACACCACGTCCCTGTTCTATCTGGTGCAGAAGCTCGCGCCGGCCATGATCGACCGCGGCGAGGGAGCCATCATGGTCACCGGAAACACCTCGTCGTTCCGGGGCATCCCGCTGCGCCCGGCCTTCGCGCCGACCAAGGCCGCCCAGCGCATCCTCGCGCAGTCGCTGGCAAAGGATTTGGGCCCGAAGCGCGTGCATGTTGGATACATCACCATCGATGCCGCGATCGACGCCCCGTGGCGGAGGGACACCTCGCCGCTCCCGGATTGGCAAGATAAGCCGGGCGACTATTTCGCGCATCCCGACGCGATTGCCGACGAGGTTTACCACATCGCGCATCAACACCCCTCCACCTGGTCGTTCGATCACGTCATCCGGCCTTTCGCCGAGAACTGGACCCTGAACTGACCGCCATGCCGAAACCTAATCATAAGGAAGTACTCCTCGACGCGGGCCTCGCGGCATTTCATCGCCGCGGCTATCATGCCACCGGTGTTCAGGAGATCGTCTCGTCGGCTGGGGTGCCGAAGGGCTCCTTCTACAGCCATTTCGAAAGCAAGGACGCCCTCGGCCTGGCGGCGCTGGCGCGCTACTGGGAGGATCGCGCCAAGGCGCGTGCCCTGCTGCGGGACGCGAGCCTTCCCGGGCTCGAACGGCTTGACCGCTACTTCGCGGCGCTCGGCTACAGCGAGGATGGCTGCCTGATCGGCAATTTCACGGCCGAACTCGGCCAACTCGACGCCTTCCGCGAAGATTTGTCGCGCCTGTGGCGCCAGTGGACGGATGCGCTTTCCCAGTGCTTGGCGGATGGGCAGCGCGACGGCAGCGTGCGAACCGACATACCCGTCACCGAGCTCGCGCGCACGGTTCTGGCGCTTTGGGAAGGCGCTGTGCTCTCAGCGAAGGTCGAGCGCGGCCCCAAGCCACTCAACATAGCGCGCCGCACGCTGCGGCGTTTGCTGGCGCCGTGACGCCTAGCTAGCGGCGACGCCGCTCCGAACTCGGCGGCTTCCGGTAACGTGCCTTGAAGGCGCGTGAGAAGTGGCTGCTGCTCTGGAAGCCGCAGGCGACGCCGATTGCGGTCACCGACAGGCCCGTCTTGCGCAGCAGCTCTGCCGCCTTTTCGAGCCGAATACGAAGATAACATTCACTCACGGTCTCATGCAGATGTGCGGAGAACAATCTTTCGAGCTGGCGCAGCGATACGCCCGCCAGCTCCGCCAGTTGCTGCGGTCGAGCCGGCTCCTCCAGCGTCGCTTCCATTTCCGCCAAAACCTTGAGAACCCGGTCGTTGCTGATGCCGACACGTTCCCGCAGGCTGAGCCGCTGTGATTTGCCGGCGGCACGCGGCTCGGTGCGGATGAACCATTCGCTCACCTGGGCGGCAAGCTTGTGTCCATGTTCCCGCTCGATGAGCTCGATCGCAAGGTCAAGCCCGGCGGTGCCGCCCGCGCAGGTCAGCCGGCGCCTGTCGATCACATAGAGGCCAGGTTCGATTGCAAGCGTGGGGAACGCTTCCAGAAAAGCGGGCTGGTGGTCCCAGTGGATCGTCGCCCGATAGCCGGCAAGGACGCCGGCGCGCGCAAGCAGGAACGGGCCACCCGAAACGCCGGCCAGCCGCACATTCGAAAGCGCGAGATGCCTGAGCCAGGCAAATGTCTTCTGATCGGAGAACACAGCCGGGTCGCCCGCCGCAAACACGAACAAGGTGTCGCACGCAATCGGCTCCCCCACCGCGTGGTCGGCCAGAATGCTGGCACCGTTGGAGGCGCGAACCTGTCGGCCATCGACCGAAATGTGGCTCCAGCGGTAGAGCTGACGGCCTGCCAATGTGTTCGCCGCCCGAAACGGTTCGATCACCGAAGCGTAGGACATCAGCGCAAAACCGTCGATCAGAAGCAGCCCGAAGGCTCGGCCGGCAACTGGGTCGATCTTGTCGCTGTTAGGCATGAAAATGTCGCACTGGATCAAACGCTACCTGCTTTTAACGCGTAAGTTTCTCCTCGATCAACAATATTTCATGAAATCCTGCCCATGACGCGGTTTTCGATCGTCAGCCTCGCGCGCAACGCCCTCTCCGGTCATCGCCAATGGCAGCGAACCTGGCGCGACGCCAGCCCACGCGACGGCTATGACGTCGTGATCGTCGGCGGCGGCGGTCATGGGCTGGCGACCGCCTATTACCTCGCCAAGGTGCACGGCATCACCAATGTCGCGGTGATCGAGAAGGCCTGGATCGGCGGCGGCAATGCCGGGCGAAACACCACCATCATCCGCTCGAACTACGGGCTCGACGGCAACACCCCGTTCTACGAGTGGTCGATGAAACTGTGGGAGGGGCTCGAGCAGGACCTCAACTACAACGCGATGATCAGCCAGCGTGGTGTGCTCAACCTCTATCACTCGGACGGACAACGCGACGCCTTCGCGCGTCGCGGCAATGCGATGCGGCTGCACGGGGTCGATGCCGATCTGCTGGACCGCGACGGCGTGCGCAAGCTCGCACCCTTTCTCAATTTCGACCAGGCGCGCTTTCCGATCATGGGCGGGCTGCTGCAACGCCGCGGCGGCACCGCGCGGCACGACGCAGTGGTCTGGGGCTATGCGCGCGGCGCGTCCGATCGCGGCGTCGACATCATCCAGAATTGCGAACTGACCGGTTTCATCAACGATGCGCGCGGCGCGATCATCGGCGTGGAGACAACCCGCGGCAATATCCGGGCGAAGAAGGTCGGCGTGGCTGTCGCCGGCAATTCGTCGCGCGTGGCAGCGATGGCGGGCCTGCGGCTGCCAATCGAGAGCCATGTGCTGCAGGCCTTCGTCTCCGAGGCGCTGAAGCCCGTCATCCCCGGCGTCATCACCTTCGGTGCCGGACATTTCTATATCAGCCAGTCCGACAAGGGCGGCCTGGTGTTCGGCGGCGATATCGACGGTTACAACAGCTATGCGAGCCGCGGCAATCTTCCTACGGTCGAGGATGTCTGCGAGGGCGGCATGGCGATCATGCCGATGATCGGCCGTGCGCGCCTGCTCAGAAGCTGGGGCGGCATTGTGGACATGTCGATGGACGGATCGCCGATCATCGATCGCGCTCCCGTGGACGGCCTCTATCTCAATGCCGGCTGGTGCTACGGCGGCTTCAAGGCCACACCCGCATCGGGCGCAGCCTTTGCCCATTTGCTGGCGACCGACCGGCCGCACGAGACCGCGACAGCCTATCGCCTCGACCGCTTCGCGACCGGGCATCTGATCGATGAAAAAGGGCAAGGCGCCCAACCCAATCTTCACTGAGGACGCCGGCAAGATGCGCATCCCCTGCCCCTATTGCGGTGAACGCGACGCCCACGAGTTCGTCTATCGCGGCGACGCCGCGCCGGCGCGCCCGATGTCGGACGACGGCTTCTACGATTATGTTTATCTGCGCGACAACGTCGCGGGCGTGATGCGCGAACACTGGTATCACGCCCAGGGCTGCCGCAACTGGATCGAGGTGACGCGCGACACCCGGACCCACCGGATATCGAACGCCATGTTGGCCCGGGAGGTCGCACGATGAGCCGCCTGCCCTCCGGCGGCCTGATCGATCGGGCGAAGCCCCTCGCTTTCACGTTCGATGGCAAAAATTATTCCGGCCTTGCCGGCGATACGCTGGCCTCGGCGCTGCTGGCCAATGACGTCAGGCTGGTCGGCCGTTCCTTCAAATATCATCGGCCACGCGGAATCCTGACGGCCGGAAGTGAGGAACCCAACGCGCTGGTCACGCTGCGCACAGGCGCCCGCGCTGAACCGAATACCCGCGCGACGATGGCACAATTGTTCGATGGGCTGGAGGCGACCAGCCAGAACCGCTGGCCCAGCCTGGCTTTCGACGTGATGGCCGCGAATCAATTGTTCGCGCCATTCCTCGTCGCCGGCTTCTACTACAAGACCTTCATGTGGCCGGCAAAATTCTGGGAGAAAGTTTACGAGCCGCTGATCCGCCGTGCAGCCGGGCTGGGTGCCCTCTCCATGCAGCCCGACCCGGACAGCTACGACCGAGCACATGACTTTTGCGATTTGCTCGTGATCGGCGGTGGCCCCGCCGGATTGGCCGCCGCACTCACCGCGGGACGATTGGGCCTGCGCGTCATCATTGCCAACGAGGACTGGCTGCTGGGCGGACGCCTGCTCGCGGAACGACATGAGATCGAAGGAGCGCCGGCTCTCAGATGGGTCGACGAAGCGGTTGCCGAACTGGGGTCGCTGCCCAGCGTCACTGTGCTGAACCGGACCGCGGTTTTTGGTGCCTACGACGATCGGGAATTTGGCGCGCTGGAGCAGGTGTCGGATCAAGTGCGCGCTCCGGCGCCGGGCCAGCCGCGGCAACGGCTGTGGAAAATCGTGGCCAAACGGACGCTGCTTGCTACCGGCGCGATCGAGCGGCCACTGGTGTTCGGCGGCAACGACCGGCCCGGCGTGATGACGGCATCGGCGGTCGCCAGCTATGTCAATCGCTTCGCTGTCGCTCCGGGAAACCGCGCGGTCGTATTCACGACGAGTGACAGTGGCTGGGCGACAACGCTTGATCTGCTCGCGGCGGGCGTCAAGGTCGTGGCGGTCGTTGACGCGCGTAGCGACCCCGGGTCGCCTGCCGTGGTCAAGGTGCAGCAAGCGGAAGTTGAAATACTGACGGGCGCAGTCGTCACGGATGCCTATGGCAAGACGGTCAAGGCCGTTGATGTCCGTACCGCCAAAGGAGGAATACGCCGGATTGAGGCCGATTTGCTTGCCGCGGCCGGAGGTTGGAACCCCTCGATCGGCATCGGAAGCAATCTCGGTGATCGACCGATCTGGTCGGAGGCGATCCACGCCTTCGTGATGGCAACGCCCTCATCGGCAATGCTTCCAATCGGCGCGGCCGCTGGACATTTCTCGCTCAGGGAAGCGCTCACCGACGGCATCCGTTCGATCGAAGGGATCGCACGGGATCTGGGCCGCGCCGTTCCGAAATCGGCAATTCCGCGAACCACTGAAGACGCGGCTGAAGTCAAGCCGCTTTGGCACGTCGGCCCTCACAGAACCAAGGCATTCGTCGATTTCCAGAACGACGTTACGGACACCGATGTCCGTCTCGCCGCACAAGAAGGCTTCGTCTCGATCGAGCATCTCAAGCGCTATACCACGCTTGGAATGGCCACCGATCAGGGAAAAACCAGTCAGTTGAACGGCCACGCGCTCCTCGCCGCCGCCACCGGAAGAAGCATTGCCGAAACCGGTACCATTCTGTCGCGGTCTCCCTACACGCCAGTCGCAATCGGCGCGTTCGCCGGTCATCACCGTGACGGGGATTTCCGTCCGGAACGGCACACCGCCAGCCAGCAATGGGCGAGCGAACAGGGCGCGATTTTCGTCGATGCCGGCCCGTGGAAGCGCGCGCAGTGGTTCGCGCGACCAGGGGAGCGCGACTGGCTGGACACCGTCAACCGCGAGGTGACGATGACGCGGTATGGCGTCGGCATTTGCGACGTCTCGACGCTCGGCAAGATCGACGTGCATGGTCCGGACGCCGGCACGCTGCTCGATCGGCTCTACATCAACACATTCTCGACGCTTGCGATCGGCAAGGCACGTTACGGCATCATGTTGCGCGAGGACGGCTTCGTGATGGACGACGGCACCACCACAAGGTTCGCCGAAGATCGCTTCTTCGTCACCACCACCACCGCCAACGCGGCAAAAATCATGCAACATATTGACTACGCCCGACAGGTGTTATGGCCGGAGCTTGACGTCCAGGCCAGCTCCGTGACCGAGCACTGGTCGACCTATTCCGTCGCAGGGCCGCTCTCGCGTACGCTATTGCAGAAGCTCTTGCTTACGCTTGACCTGTCGAACGATCGCTTCCCCTATATGGCCGCCACCGAACTACGCTGGCGGGATGCGCCCGCGCGGCTGTTCCGCCTCTCGTTCTCGGGCGAGCTCGCCTACGAGATCAGCGTTCCGGCGACGCATGGCGACATGCTCGTCCGTGCGCTTTTTGAAGTTGGCAACGCCTTCGATGCCGTTGCCTATGGCACTGAGGCCCTCGGCGTGATGCGGATCGAGAAGGGTCACCCGGCAGGCAACGAACTCAATGGCCAGACCACCGCGAGCGATCTTGGGATGGCCCGGATGATGTCGACGAAAAAGGATTTCATCGGCCGTGTCATGGCCGGCCGACCGGGTCTGACGGATCCGGACCGCCCCTCCCTCGTCGGTATTCGCCCGCTCGGCGGCGCACGGCTGCGTGCTGGTGGGCATCTGATACCGCGCGGCGCGCAGGCAGTCGCCGCCAACGATCAGGGTTACGTCACCTCCGTTGCCTTCTCCTCGACGCTCGGCCACTGGATCGGCCTCGCGCTGCTGAAGCGCGGCTCAGATCGTATCGGCGAGCGCATCATCGTCCACGATCCGGTGCGCGGCCCGGACGTCGAGGTGGAAGTCTGCAATCCCGTCTTCGTCGATCCGGAAGGGATCCGCGTCCGTGGCTAATTCGCTTATCGTCACCGAGCGCTCCGGCTTCGGAGCCGCCACCATCATGGCCCGCAAGGGTGTCAGCACGGCCGCGCTCGGAGATGCGCTCGGCTTCGCTCCGCCGGAAGGCCCCGCGCGCATCGAACGTGACGGACTTGCATTGATCGGCACCGGGCCGGCCACCTGGCTCGCGATGACCGACGCTCCCGAGACCGGCTGGCCGGCGTCTCTTGAACAAAAGCTCAAGGGACTAGCCTCCATCTCCGACCAATCCGGCAGCTACAGGGTATTTAGCATCGCCGGCGACAGCGCACGCTCGTTACTGCAGCGCGGTGCTTTTATCGATCTTCACACCGACGTTTTCGGTCAAGGATCGGCAGCAACGACAGTGATTGCGCATATTGGCACCGTTTTCTGGCAAGTCGACGATCGCCCCAATTTCGAAATCGCTGTGTTTCGCAGCTACGCACCGAGTTTCCTTCGGTGGCTCGAGGCAAGCTCGGCATCCCTTTGATCGTTCTTCATCTCGAGCAATGAGACTCTGATGTCCACCACCTCGTATCTGCTGACGCTCGCCTGCCCGAACCAGCCTGGTATCGTTGCCCGGGTAACTGCCGAGCTGTTCTCTCATGGTGGCAACATCCTCGAGGCCCATCAGTTCGACGACACCGAAACCGGCCGATTCTTCACGCGCATTGTCTTCAATCTCCACGACGGGCGGGAGATTTCGAAGCTCGTCGCCGGCTTCAATCCGATCGGCGACCATTATCGGATGACGTGGGAAATCAGGCCGAGAAATCAGCGCCGCAAGGTGCTGCTGCTGGCGTCGAAGCTCGACCATTGCCTGGTCGACCTGCTCTATCGCTGGCGCATCGGCGAACTCAAGATGGAGGTGGTCGGCATCGTGTCCAACCATCCACGCGAGACCTACAATGGTACTGACTTTGGCTCGATACCCTTTCACCATCTGCCCATTACCAAGGAAACCAAACCGCAGCAGGAAGCGCAGATCAAGGCTCTCGTCACGACAACCGGCGCCGACCCGGTCGTGCTCGCCCGTTACATGCAGATCCTGTCCGACGATCTCACCGGCTTCCTTTCCGGCCGCTGCATCAACATCCATCACAGCTTCCTGCCCGGCTTCAAGGGCGCGAAGCCCTACCATCAGGCCCACACACGCGGCGTAAAACTGATTGGCGCCACCGCGCATTACGTGACGGCGGATCTCGATGAAGGCCCCATCATCGAGCAGGACGTCGAACGCATCAGCCATCAGGACAGTCCCGAAGATCTCGTCCGCAAGGGCCGGGACATCGAACGCCGTGTGCTGTCTCGCGCGGTATCCTTTCATCTGGATGGACGCTCATTCGCCAACGAGCATAAGACCGTCGTATTCCGGGACTGATCGATGTCGGCACACATCGTCGACGGCAAGGCCCTGGCCGCACGACTGAGATAGCGGGCGCAACGCCCGCGTTGTTGCGACGATGCTTGGTGCGGGGCGAAGTCGAACCTTGGCCCTTGCCGACCATGAAGGCAGCGATCAGACCCGCGATGCCCGAATTGACGTGCACGACCGTACCGCCCGCGAAATCCGGCACACCGGCACCATGAAAATATCGCGTCAGCCCCTCGACATCACGGCATGGGTTTCTTATGAGGAAACTAGGCGGGCGGGGCTATTTCCCGCGGGGAGCACCAGGAAAACGCCATCGCAAGCGACCTGCCCATCCTCGAGATAGAGCGGGATGACGCTGCGAAGAAAAGTCGTCACGCTCCAGCGTCGATTCGGAATTTCTGGAAAGGGATCAAATCGTGAAAAAAAGTGTCGATCGGCGTCGCAAGCCTGGAAAAGGACGCGCGAAAGAGGTCGAGCTTCTGACCGGTTCATCCGCGCCGAGAGAAGTGACACCCACGCTCGAGTCCGAGATCGGCGCCGAAGTCCGCAGGCTCCGCAAGAGTTTCGATCTGACCGTGTCGGAGCTCGGCGCGGCGTCCGGCATCTCGACCGGGATGTTGTCCAAGATCGAGAACGGCGCAATTTCGCCATCGCTGGCCACGCTGTCGTCCCTGGCCAAGGCGTTGAATGTCCAGATTGGCCGCCTGTTTCGCGAAACAGGCGAGCAGCGCGATTGTTCATTCGTAAAGGGCGGAACGGGCGTCCGGATCGAACGCCGCGGTACCAAGGCCGGACATCTGTACGATTTGCTGGGGCATTCGCTCGGCGGCGAAGTCACGGTCGAGCCATATCTCATCACGCTGAAGGGCGACGCCGTCCCCTACACCGATTTTCGGCATGCCGGGGTCGAATTCATCTACATGCTTTCCGGCATCGTCCGATATCGGCACGCCGACCGCAGCTATGTCATGGAGCCGGGCGATGCCCTGTTCTTCGATGCCGCCGGACGGCATGGCCCGGAAGAATTGATCAAGGCCCCCATGACGTATTTATCGATCATCATCTATCCGAAGCGCAACTGAAGCTGGTCCGCTGAAGACCAAGCGTAGCGTCCCGCTGCCATCGCGTCGGATACCGGTCGCCCCAGATGTACCGTAAAGACGCCCGCCGTTTGGTCCGGAAGACAATACCTCAGCAATCCAGGGTCGTGTCGCGTTCCCAATCGGTGAGATGCCGGGCAAAATTATTCCATTCCTCATGTTTCAGTTTGAGATAGGAGGGCACCAGATTGCCTAACGCGCTTTTTAGAACGTCCGACCCCTCAAGCGCGCGAAGCGCATCGAGCAGATTGAGCGGCAGCTTTTTGGCGACTGCCACCGTGTGGCCTTCGGTATACATGTTGATGTCGAGGCGCGGGCCGGGATCGCGACTGTTTTCGATGCCGTCGAGGCCGGCGGCCAGCACCGCTGCCGGCATCAGGTACGGATTTGCCGCGCCGTCGGCCAGCCGCAATTCCAGCCGCTCTCCATCGGGTACCCGGATCATATGAGTGCGATTGTTGCCGGTCCACGTTACCGAGTTGGGAGCCCACGTCGCACCGGAGGTGGTGCGTGGCGCATTGATGCGCTTGTAACTGTTGACCGTCGGATTCAGAATGGCCGCGAGCGCGTCGGCCGAATGGATAAGTCCTCCGATGAAGCCCAGACCCAACGGTGAAAGCATGCCTTCACTGGAATGCGCGAATGCATTTTCATCTCCCTTCCACATCGAAACGTGCATGTGGCAGCCATTACCAGTCAAGTCGGAAAACGGTTTTGGCATGAAGGTGGCGCGCAGTCCGTGCTTCTCCGCGATCGCCTTCGTCATGTATTTGAAGAAAGAATGGCGATCGGCCGTAATCAGCGCGTTATCGAAGTTCCAGTTCATTTCGAACTGGCCATTGGCGTCCTCATGGTCGTTTTGATAGGCTTGCCAGCCAAGCGCCTGCATGGCATCGCAGATCTCGGTGATGACATCATAGCGGCGCATGAGTGCCTGTTGATCATAACAAGGCTTCACTTGTGTATCGGCGGCGTCAGCGATCATTTTGCCGTCGGGCGCGATGAGAAAAAACTCACATTCAACCCCGGTTTTCAGCTCCAGGCCGCTTGCCGCGGCACGCGACATTTGTGCCTTCAGTTGATTGCGCGGACCCTGCTCGACCGATTTGCCGCTCATGAAGAGGTCTGCGGCCAGCCAGCCCACCTCCGGCTTCCATGGCAGTTGGATCAAACTATCCGGATCGGGAACGGCAAAGAGGTCGGGGTCGGCAGGCGTCATGTCAAGCCAGGTCGCAAAGCCGGCAAAGCCGGCGCCGTTTTTCTGCATCCCCGCTATTGCCGATGCGGGAACCAGCTTTGCGCGTTGGCCACCGAACAGGTCGGTATAGGAAATCAGGAAATATTTGATTGATCGTTCTTTGGCAGTCGCAGCAAGATCCAACGCCATGTCGAAAATTCCCCGAAGGTGTTACGGTGTCCGCGTTAGTTCGATCTTTTTTGACCAGGCGACTTTCGTGCCCTTTAGTGTTCTCTTCTTTCTCAACCCGTCGAGACGCTGGATCTCAAAGGCCTTGACCTGAGATTCCCGGTATCCAATCGGTCCCGGCGAGCGGTACTCGCGCCATCGCCGCCGCTTCGATCGTCAGGGCGACCAGATCCTCAGGTTCCAGATTATGGACGTGGCTTTTCCCGCAGGCGCGCGCAATCGTCTGCGCTTCCAGGGTCAAAACAGCCAGATAGTTCGCGAGCCGATGACCGCCCCTGATCGGATCAAGGCGCTTGGCCAATACCGGATCTTGAGTGGTTATGCCGGCCGGATCGCGGCCTTCCTGCCAATCATCATAAGCTCCAGCGGTGGTGCCGAGCTTGCGGTATTCCTCTTCAAAATTTGGATCATTGTCGCCTAGCGCAATCAGGGCAGCGGTTCCGATCGCGACGGCATCGGCACCGAGCGCGAGCGCCTTGGCGACGTCGGCGCCAGTTCGAATGCCGCCCGACACGATCAACTGCACCTTGCGGTGGAGTCCAAGATCTTGAAGCGCCTGTACCGCTTGCCGGATGCAGGCGAGCGTTGGAATACCAACGTTCTCAATGAACACTTCCTGGGTCGCGGCGGTACCGCCCTGCATGCCGTCAACGACGACAACGTCAGCCCCCGCCTTGGCTGCAAGGGCGGTATCGTAATATGGTCGCGATGCGCCGAGTTTCACGTAAATCGGCTTCTCCCAATCGGTGATCTCACGAAGTTCGCCGATCTTGATCTCGAGATCATCCGGTCCGGTCCAGTCCGGATGACGACACGCCGACCGCTGGTCGATGCCTTCGGGAAGGCATCGCATTTTGGCAACACGCGCGCTGATCTTCTGACCGAGCAGCATTCCGCCGCCGCCCGGCTTTGCGCCTTGGCCGACCACCACCTCAATCGCATCCGCCTTACGCAAATCGTCGGGATTCATCCCGTAACGCGAGGGCAAATACTGATACACCAATATCTGCGAATGGCTGCGTTCCTCGTGTGTCATGCCGCCGTCGCCGGTCGTGGTTGAGGTGCCGACAGCACTTGCGCCGCGTCCGAGTGCCTCCTTGGCCGGGCCGGACAAAGCCCCAAAACTCATTCCGGCGATCGTGACCGGTGTCTTCAGCTTGATCGGCTTAGTCGCAAAGCGGTTGCCGAGAACGACATCGGTGCCGCACTTCTCTCGATAGCCCTCGAGCGGATAGCGCGACATCGACGCGCCGAGAAACAGCAGATCGTCGAAATGCGGTAACGCCCGCTTGGCACCGGCACCACGAATGTCGTAGATCCCGGTCGCCGCAGCCCGCTGGATTTGCGCAATGGTGTACGGATCGAACGTTGCGGAAAAGCGCGGCGGGGTTCGCGGGTTCGACGGCAACTCGCTCATTTGCAATTCCGATCAGTACGCGTTGTCGATATGGAAGTGGTAAAGGCGGCGGGCCGAGCCGTAGAGCCGGAAGCCGTCTGTCGGCACGTCAACGCCGGCGCGTTCGAGCACAGCCGCAAGGATCGTGCGCTCCTCATCGCCAATCGTCTTCTCTTCGCAATCGGCTCCGAGACTCGTAACTTTTCCACGCACGAACAATCGAGCTTCGTAAATCGAGTCGCCAAGCGCCTCGCCGGCGTCGCCCAGCACGACGAGACTGCCCGCCTGCGCCATGAATGCACTCATCGATCCGATCGAACCCTTCACGACGATATCGATGCCTTTCATCGATATGCCGCAGCGCGCCGAAGCATTGCCTTCGATGACCAGCAGTCCGCCCTGGCCGGTTGCCCCGGCCGCCTGGCTGGCATCACCCTTTACGCGCACGACACCGGACATCATATTTTCGGCGAGCCCTACTCCCGCATTGCCATTGATGGTAATTTCAGCGTGCTTGTTCATGCCTGCGCAATAATAACCGACATGTCCTTCGATCTCGATTTCGATGGGCGCGTCTACACCGACAGCAATTGAATGCTGGCCGGCAGGATTTTGCACGGTCCAGCTCGTCTCGTTAGTGGTCGCAGTCAGGGAATGAAGCAGACGATTGAGATCTCGTATTGCCGATTTAGAGAGATCGACGACAGGCATCAATGGTGCTCCCAGGCGTAGACGCGAGCGGGTTCCGGCTCGAAGATTCGGGCTTTCTCAACGCCCGGCAAACCGGAAAGCGCCCGATATTCGGTGCCGAAGGCAACATATTGATCGGTCTCGGCCATCACTGCCGGCTTGCAGGCAATCGGATCGCGCAGCACGGCAAAGCCGGTTTCGGTGCCGACGACGAATGTGTAAAAACCGTCCAGTGTACCGAGACTTGATTCGAGCGCCGCGCCGAGATTGTCGCCTTCCCTCATCCGCCAGGTCACGTATCCGGCAGCAACTTCGGAGTCGTTGTCGGTCGTGAAGCTCAATCCTTCGCGTTCGAGGTGTCGACGCACGCTGCGATGATTTGACAAAGATCCATTGTGAACCAGGCACTGGTCCGCGCCGGCAGAAAATGGATGAGCGCCGGCCGTCGTGACCGCGGATTCCGTCGCCATACGCGTATGGCCAATGCCGTGAGTGCCAGACATATGTTCGAGACCGAAACGCCTGATGACGTCGGCGGGAAGACCGACTTCCTTGTAGAGCTCGATTCTGCGCCCGCCCCCGATTACCGCGACGTCAGAACGCCGCGTGGCGAGCCATTCACGTACCTTGTCAGCCATGCTCTCCGGAAACGACAACACCATGTGCGTGTCGCGAGCGACCGCTTCGACAGAAGTCTTGAGCGCCTTGGACAGTGCGCCGGACAGACTTTCGAGATCTTTGCCACGCACGGTCACTTTGAAAATGTGTTCCGCATCACCGCTGTAAACTGCGAAACCGGCGCTATCCGGACCCCGGTCCGTCATGATTTCCAGCATGCCGCCAAGCATGCTTCCAAGCCGCGGCCTGAGGGCGGGATCCTTGATGAACAAGCCAACAATTCCACACATGCGATGCTCCATAGCTGACGCCGCGTGAATTATTTATCCCGCATGGCAAGCCGCTGTCAACTTAAAGAATAAAGTTTTCCTGTCAAGAAACAGTCGGCTGAGCGGTTTTCCGGGAGGCCCTCGAGGATGCATGAGTGACCCGTCCTGCGCGGATGGCATGGAAAATCATCCGGGCTGCGGCGGAGTCCAGGTAAGTCGGCGCTCGTCAGGTTGACCATCAGCAGCCATTCGTCGGCGGTCGAACGCGGTATGGCGCTTGCGGCGGGCGATCTTCTTCCCCGCGCCGTCCAAGTAACGCTATCGGCAAGGAGTACGATTTGTTGCGCGCGGAGCCAGCACTTTGCCGCCAAAACGAGCGGCAAAGATAAAAACTTGTGCAACGCAGGCAGTTGCGTATCAATAATATTTGTTCATTGTAAGGAAACAGGCGGTGGGATTTTTGGGCCGAGCAGTCCGGCGACGTGACGTGTCAGCCGGGCGGATCTTCCCAACAAAGCGTCGCTGACATTCCAGGATCAACACTTTCTGTGGAGGCACACGCAATGTCCGAGTTACGCAAAGACAGTCTTTCTTTCATCGAGGCTCTCGGCCAGTCGGTGGCCAACGTGTCGCCGACCCTGACACCGGCCGTCGCCGTCGCCGTCGTCGTCGGCATGGCGGGCACGGCCTCATGGCTGGTATACGTTCTGGCGACGATTTCACTCGTGATCGTCGGCATCAATGTGGGCAAGCTGGCATCGAAGATTTCAGCAGCCGGCTCTTTCTTCATCTATGTCTCGCGAACCCTGGGACCGGCTTGGGGCATGCTGTGCGGCTGGGCCATGCTGGCGGCCTATCTGTTCACCGCGATGGCGCTGACGGCCGCGACCGCCCTGTTCCTCCAGGATTTGCTGACGTCGACCGGATTTGTAACGGTGGTGCCGCCTGCCATTCTGTTCGCAGTCGTCTCGATCGCCGTTTGGCTGTTCGCCGTGCGTGATATCCGGATATCGTCGCGAATCGGCCTGACCGTCGAGGTGATCTCGATGGCGATCATTTTGCTGGTCTGCTTCATATCCTTGAAGGATCACGGCTTCGTCGTCGACCAGAAGCAGTTGACGCTCGAAGGTTCGAGCTTCGCCTCGATCGCGCAGGCCATCGTGTTCGGTATTTTCTCTTATGTCGGCTTCGAGAGCGCCGCCACGCTCGGCAAGGAGACCCGCGATCCGTTCGTCACCATTCCGCGCGCGGTGATCCTGACACCGATCATCGCGGGTACGTTCTTCATCGTCACGACCTACATCATCACGCAGGGTTTCGGAGATGACGTTACCAAGCTCGGCGCAAGCTCGGGCCCGATGGCCGATCTGGTCGCCGAGAAAAGCCCGATTCTGACGGTGCTGATCTATATCGGAGCGGCCATCAGCTGCTTCGCCTGCGCGCTCGCTTCGATCAACGCCTTCAGCCGTATGCTGTTCTCGCTCGGGCGTTACCAGTTCGTCCATCGCACGATGGGCATGGTGCATCAGACCCACCAGACTCCCTATGTTGCAGCGACCATCGGCTGTGTCCTCAACTTCCTGGTTTGCGCCGTCTTTGGCAAACAGGCCTATACCGATCTGCTGGGCTATTTCGGCACGATCGCCAGCTTCGGGTTTATCCTTGTCTACATGGCCTGCTCGATCGCGGCTCCGGTTCTGCTGCGCAAGACCGGCACGGTAACGACGGGCGATTATGTGATGGGCGGGCTCGGCACGATCCTGATGTTCCTGTCGCTGATCGGCAGCGTCTATCCGGTGCCGCCCGCTCCCTATAATTACCTGCCCTACGGTTTCGCTGCTTACATGCTGATCGGTGCCGTCTGGTTTGCCGTGCTCAAGATTCGCATGCCCCAAACCCTGTTAGGGTTGGAACACGATTTGGAGACGGCGGTGAGCTAGGCGCTTCCGATTTCTACTCCGCAGCCCGAGGCCGGTATCGCACAACACGATACCGGTCTTTTTATATGACTTTCACTATTGACGTGGAGACCCTCTCACCGCTTTGGTGGATCAATGGCTGCCGAGGCTCTCAATCGTGTCGATGCGCGAGGTTGGACCTTCAGTTATGAAGTCCGCTCCGGCAAGTGTCCTGCGTTTCATGCGATCTACGATGGCGAACAACGCGGCTGTGCCCGGCGCGGGCTCGCGGCCGTCCTGACCCAGGGTGTCGAGAACGAAGGCACCGCGCGCAACGCCGCGGCGTGGGCCGCGCATGGCTTCGCCGATGGTTACTTCGGCGCGGCGGCGACCTTGAGTCCAGCGCGCGCCGCCGGACAAGCATTGGAAGCGATCAATGGGTGGCTGTTCGGTCAAGGGGGAGCGCGACAGCAGCAGCGGAAACTGCACGCTTGCTTCGGCGCAATCCTCATGGTGGGACGACGCCTTGGCTTCGTCAGCGTCGGCGATGGCGCGGTCTATCTCTGGCGGCAGGAAGAATTGCTGCCGCTGAACGAAGCTACCGAACCGCCTCAAGGCGTGGCGCTCGCGGCAATGCCGTTGGGTGGTGCGCGCGACATCCTGGTCGAATATTTCGATACCGAAGCGCAGCCGGGTGATCGTTATGTTCTCACGATCGGATCTATCGCGCGGCGCGATGTCGAGGCGGTTTGTCGCGGCGAGCCATTTCCAATCCAGTCGCAAGCTTCACTGCTGTGGCTCGATCTCGAACGACTGCCGCAGCTCAGCCTGAGCGACGTCAATGCCGCGTTCGGAAATCTGCCGTTGCGCGATCCGCCGCAGCAAGGCGAAACGCTCGACGGTTTTGTGATTGGCCGCACCGTCTATCGCAGCCGGCATACATTACTTCGTCGTGCCCGCGACACCATCGAGAAGCGCGATGTACTGCTGAAATTTCCCTTGCGCGCGATGTTGCAAGACCAGGTGTTTCAAGCAGGCTTCTTGCGCGAAGCCTGGGTCGGCCAGACCGTGAACAGCAACAGGGTCGCCGATTATCTGACGCTTTCGCCCGGACGGCAGAGTTATCTTTACATCGCATTGCCGTTCTATCGCGGCGACACATTGGAGCAACGCCTGTCCCTGCAGCCGCCAATCGGCTTCGCGGAAGGCATCAGCATTGCGCTTCGGCTGTGCGAGGCCGTCGACGATCTCGACCGGCTGCAGATAATTCATCGCGACCTGAAGCCGGAAAACATCGTGCTTCCCAACGAAGGCGGCTTGCGGCTTCTCGATCTCGGACTGGCCTACCTGCCCGGCATCGACGATCCGGCCGAAGACCGGCTGGGCGGCACCACCCGCTATATGGCACCGGAGTTGTTTCAGGGGGCGCCGCCCGACGCGCGATCGGAAGTGTTTTCCCTGGGAGTTACGATTTACCGGATGTTTTCCGGTGGCCATTTCCCGTTCGGTCAATGGGAAAGCCAGCCGCTTTCCCGCCGGCGAGGCGACCTGCCGGCCTGGCTCGGCCAATGTCTTGGCCAAGCGCTGGCAATCGATCCGGCGCTGCGTTTCGCCAATGCCGCGAGCTTCGCCCAGGCACTCGAAGCCGGCCTCAAGGAGGGTAACGCCAAACCGCCTTTGCATAATTCCTGGCGGCTTCGCGCCGGGAGCCGCTTATTTTGGCAGGCTTTGACAGCCGTTTTCGCCGCGGCATTTTTCGTCACCCTGATCATCCTGTACCGGCGATAGCGCCGAAGCCGCATGGGTCACAAAGAAATAACTTTTCCTCTTGAGAAAACAAAGAAGCTGATGCAGGTTCGCGGTGGTGGACAGTGCCCGCAACAACGGCTGCAATGCGTATCTTGATTTTCCAGCATATCGACGTCGAGCATCCCGGGATGTTTGGCGAATTATGGCGCGAGGCCGGACATGAGCTGACTGCCATCGAGCTCGACGAAGGCGAAGCCATCCCGCCACTGGAAGACTTTGATCTTCTCGTCGTAATGGGTGGACCGATGGATGTTTGGCATGAGGATCGTCACCGGTGGCTGATCGACGAGAAAGCGGCCATTCGCCGCTGGGTAAAGGATCTCGGCAAGCCCTATCTCGGCATTTGCTTCGGTCATCAATTGCTGGCCGATGCGCTCGGCGGCAAGGTCTCGCGGATGACGCGGCCCGAAGTTGGCTTGACGTTCGTGAAACTGACGGCTGATGGGCAGCGCGATCCAATTCTCGAAGGCTTTCCCATCGATATCGAAAGTTTCCAATGGCACGGCGCCGAGATCTCAATACCGCCCGACGGCAGCACAATTCTGGCGGCGAATGATGCCTGTCCGGTGCAAGCCATTCGTTGGGGCCAGCATGCCTACGGCTTTCAATATCATTGCGAGATCGAGGTCTCAACCGTAGGCGATTGGGAACGAATTCCGGAATATAAGGCCAGCCTTCAACAGGCGCTCGGCACAGCGAAGGCCTCTCAGCTTGCTGGCGAGGTCCTGCCGCGACTGCCCGCGTTCAACGCGTTTGCGCGGCGGCTCAGCAGCAATCTGATGAAGATCGTTTCGAACGGCAATCGCTAACGGACGACGAGCGGCGCGGCTCTCTTGACGCATTTCAGATCGGACCCACGCCGCCAGGATGAAACGAAATGATGCGGAAAAGTGGCGGGTCGGGCTCGGTGAAGTCGGCCCGTGAGCAAACGACCAGCCGTCATAGTTCGTGCTTTTCGCCCTCGCTGAGAGACCGTTTCTCCTCATCGGTCAATACACCAAGGCCCAGAATCCGGACCGGCCCCTTGGGATTGTACGCTGGCGCGAGATTGTCACTGTGGCGGTCATCGTTGCTGCGACGCTGACGCTCGTTCGGCGGATCCTGGGGAGAGTCCGCGCCCCCGCCATAGCCCAGCACTTCGACAATGATGATCGACGGCTGACCATTGTTGTTGGCCTGCGCCGGCGAGGTCGCCTGCTGGGTGGCGGCCGTCGTATTTGACGCCGTCAGCGCGCCGTTGATGTTCGGCGCCGCCACGGTCGGAATTCCGGTCACAGTCCCCTGCGACTGGATGTTGAAGGCGTTGGCCACGATCAGGGCGGCGATGTTGAGGTTACCGGAGGTTCGGATGCCGGCGGCCCCGGCATCGACGGTGCCGCGCGGCGCCACCAAATTGGCATTACCGACCGGCACGCCCGGCAGCGACTGCAGCGTGGCGATGCCGGCGCCCGATACGGCGCCCTTGATATCGGCGGCGCATATCCAGTCGATATCGCAAGCGTATTTGGGCGGCGGCGCCGAAACCGAGGTTTTCGCACCCTTGCCGGCGTCGAGATTGCCGTTCGAACTCCACATCACGATGTCACCGCCTTGTTCGGTCATGACGCGGCTCTGCGCGACCAGAGCGTCTTGATCGACAAAGATGTCGATGTTGCCCTGTTCCAGGGTCAGGATGCCTTCGCTCGCCGGATTGACCGCTGGGCTGGCGATGGAGCTGCCGACCAGGATGCGCCCGCCCGGGCCGAAGATTGCGATGTTGCCACCTTGCTGGGTCTGGATGGTCGCGCCGCGCATGTCGAGATCGCCGGTGTGGATCAATTGATTGGCGCCGTTGGTGCTGCCGAGGCCATTGGCCGTGTAGCCGAGACTGGCCGGGAACAGGGTGTTGATGGCCTGATAACCCCGGCTGTATTGAAGATTGAACGGGCTGCCGGGGTTGTTGTAATCGTTGCCCGTCGCATTCAGGATTCCGGCGAAGACTTGCTGCACCAGCAGCTGCTGCTGGGCTGCGGGAAGCGTCTGAAAAATGGTCCAGGCCTGATCCGCCGTTTGTGGTGCGTTCGCGGCGTTGCCCGAGGCGATTTCATACTGATCGACGAAGGCGATCAGCGCGGCCGTGCTGGAGGGCGTCACCGCGCCGGCGTTGGCGGGATTGATGTACTGATTGATGAATGCCGCCTGATCGATGCCCGGCCCGACGCCGAACAGTACATTGGCCGAAGCGCCGCCGGCCGGCAGATAGGGATTGCCGAAATCGTTCAGGAACGTCGGCTTTACGGTCGAGGACTGGAACACATTGAACGGATTGGCCGTGGTATCGATCGAATTGCCGATCGTCCGGATTCCGGTCTCGACGATCACGTTGGCCGCAGCGCTGCGCTGCGACGGGAAGTTGATGTCCCGACCGGCCTCCACCATCAGCGCGCCGGGGCCGGCAAGCTCGATCGCCGCATATTGATTGCTGCCGAAGATATTGGAGCGGATGTCGCGGCCGGCGATGAGGCTGGTGACGTCGGCGGCGGTGAAATTCTCGCCGAACAACGGCAGGTCGAGCACATCCAGGCCGGCCTGGATTTGCGCCGGTGCGTTGGGGATCAGGCTGATCTGGCCGAACGTGCCGCCGGGAAAAGCAAAACTACCGTTACTGTTGTTGCTGACGTTGATCGTCGATTGCGTGCCGTCGACGATGCTGCCGTTGAGCGCGACGATCTGGACCGGCGCGGACGGAGTATCCTGGATCAGCGACGGATCGTGGGTCTGGGCCGGTGGAAGCAGCGCGACATCGACCAGAGCCGGATTTGATGCGGTCGGCAGGATGCCGGTGCCAACGGGATAATCGAGCTTCCCGAGCACGTTGCCGAAGACGTTGCCCACCGAGGTAAAGCTCGGCAGCGCGGAGATGGTGGTGCCCGAAATGTCGGTCCCCACCAGGGCGGGAATCTGCAGGTTGATCGATTGGTCCGCGACGATCGTGAGGGTTCCGGTTGCGGAGGGGTAGAGCCCGCCGCCGTGATCGATGGTGATGCCGCCGTCGAGCGCGACCAGACTGAGCGAGGCCGGCAACAGCAGGCTGGTCACGGCGGCCACGGGCGAAACCGTATTGTTGGCGTTGGCTCCGACCTGTACGCCGAGGCTGAACAAGCCCCCTTGTTCGAGCTGCGAATTGAACCTCACCGAGCCGCCGGTCGCCTGGACCGATACGCCGCTGTCCGGGCCCATGCTGGTGACATAGGGCACCAGAACGGTCGGCGCTGCAAACCCCGACGTGTACGAAGCCACCGGCGGTTGGCTTAACCCGTAGAACATGTTCAGCGGGTTGGTGGAGGAATGGGTGTACCAGAGGTAGGTGGGATCATAGACGCCACCGATGTCGACCGACTGCCGCGCCTCGACCGCGATCGTGCCATACTGGACCGCGAGCAGCGTCTGCACCGGAACCGCCTGCTGGCCGCCACCATAGGTGAAGTCCGAGCCGATCGCGCCTCCCGCCTTGATGACGCCCGGGCCGCGACCAACAAAGAAATCGCCGCTGTAGATGCTGCCGCCAGCGGTGACGGACAAATTGCCGCCGCCGGTGAGATGAAGGGCGTTCGCGCCATCGAGCCACGCGGTGGTCGGCAGCGACACCGCCAGATCGTGGATGTCGCCGCCGGCACTCACGGTGACGTTGCCGCCGACGCTCATGATGCCCTGGTCGAAGCTGCCGAAATTGACGTACCAAGGGACGCTCGGATTGGCCGGATTGGTGAGCAGCCACGAGAGCCAGAACTGACCGATGAACGCGCCAGGAGAGCTGGTCAAACCCGAGGGTGCCAGCGTCGTGTTGGCCAGGGTGTCGCGCACGTTCTCGACACCGACGATGTTGCCAAGCACCGTGAGCGTGATGTTGCCGGCGTCCGCGGGATTGGTTTCCGAGGTCAGGATGGTGCTGATGCCGGCTGCGGACGCAAAACTGCTCGACTTGAATGACCCGAGGCCGAGGACCACGCTGGTGGCATCGCCACCAATCGCGAGCTGGACCGGCGTCCCGGCGGTGTAGACCACGCCCGGCGCGAGCGGATCGAGCAGCGCGAAATCGCCGGCCGCCGCGATGTCGATCGAGCCGGTTCCGGTGCGCACCGTGGTCGGCCCCACGATCGCCGTCGTGTTCGGATTCACATAGAGAAGGTGACCGTCGAGGACGACGTTGCCCTCCCCTGCCAGCCCGCTGGTACTGCCGGCCGCGAAATTACTCGCGTTCGCGAGCGCCAGCGGATTGGCGCTGCCGAGTGCTGCTCCGGCGACGATGCGGTAGGAGGCGCTCTGCCCTGCGATCAGGCCCGCGAACTGGACCGGCAGCGGATCGGCCGCCGTCGCCATGTTGGAGGGCGCGTTGGCGTTGACGGGAATCGAAGGACCGGTCGGCCCGCCCGTGATGAGGTCGGGAGCTTTCGGCGCATAGATGTACACCGAGGTGCCGTCAAAAAGAGACTGAAAGGCATAGTCGAGGTAGGCCCTGTCCGCGGTGACATACGCCTCGTATTGCGCGGGATTGGCCGGAGCCGCTACCGCGCTCGGCGTGCCCGAAGTCTGCAGGTTGGCGGTGGTGAAATTGTTGGTGAGCCATGAACTGTACGCCACCAGATAGGCCGCATAATCGCCCGCGAAGTTTGGATCCGACGCGCCCGGCGGAACGGGCGCGGGCGGTGCAACGGTAGGAGCGGTGATCGGCAGGAAGAAGCCGTTGTTCGCCACGAAGGTGGATGCCCATTGATTATAGAGCTGGGCCAGATAGTCCTGATAATCTTGGTAGTATTGCGTCGAACCGCCCGCTTGTGGCGCAGCCAGCACGACGTTCGGATCCTGCGTGCCGAGCAATTGCGAGGTTCCGTCGAACAGCCCGATCTGCGTGACTGAGCTGAAGTCGCCCGCCGTACCGGCGATGCTGTTATAAGCCGCCAGCGCGCCGTCGAGGGTTGCCGGCCCTCCTCCGGAACTCGATCCGGGCAGCACCACGTTGGCGGTCTGGAAGAAGCCGTCACTGATCGAGGCCGCGATCCTGACGTTGCCCGCGGCGCGCAGCGCAATCACCGGCGCGATCGCATTCTGATAGCGGTAGGCCAGCGTGCGGCTGCCATCCGAGTTCTGCACGCCGGCGCCGAGGTTCCAGTTGGTCAGCACGCTGATGGTGCCGCCATTGACGCCGCCGTCGGTGGGGCTCGGATTGATCAGGTCGATCTCGGGCCGCGCCTGGAAATGGTCGATGCCGGTGAGTGAACTGCCCAGGTGAAATTCCACCTTCTGCACGAAGGCCGGCAGGCTGCCCGCATCGGGATGCGCCGGGTCGAACGTCCCGGTGTTCGGATTGTAACCGCCGTAGAAAACGGCGTGGGCCGCATTGTAGCCGGCGGACGGCGCGAAGTAGTCGTTGCTGAGATAATAGCTCAGATCGCGCGGCGTGCCGCTGGTGCCGCTCAGGGTGGTGCCGTCCCAAATGGCGACGGTATTGCCGCTGAAATCGGTGAAACTCCCCGCCACCAGTACCGGGACGCCATTGCTGTTGATGTTGTACCAGCCGGCCGGATCGACGATGCCGTCGAAATGCTGGTTCGGGTTGGCGCTTTGATCGGCCGTGCTCCACACCGCATAGGCATCGAGCACGACCGCGCCGCCGAAGATGCCTTTGCGCTGATTAAAGGAAGAAGGGATGGAGATATTGACGTTCATCCCGTTGGCGTTGTCGGCATCGAGAATGGGGGCGCGGAAGGTGATGATACCGCCCGATGCATTGATGAGGGCGTTGGAACCGATGGTGATGGTGCCCGAGTTCGAAGGATCGATGTTTTCGTAGCGGTAGGTCGGGTCGAGCAAGGTCGTGCTGCCGGTCCCGGTGGTGCCGATATTGATGAGGCCGCCCGGCTTCTGGCTCGCGGGCGAGCCGGTCGCAACCAGCGTGCCCTCGACATCCACCCCCGTGGCGCCATAGAGGTCGATCTCGCCGACCGTGTTGCTGGTGCCGTTGGCGGTGATGTTGCCGGTGACGATGACGCCGCCGCCGTCGGCGACCAGACTGATCTTGGACGCCGTCAGGTTTTTGCTCAAGGAGAGATCGCCAAGGCCGGTGTGGACCGAGATGCCGCCGGTGACACCGGCGCTGGTCAGGACCTGCGCCAGATCGTCGAGCACCGCCGCGCCGCCGATGTCCAGATTGAAGCTGCCGCCGGTGTAGCCGGCCGCGGTCGCGCCGAGCAGCGTGCCATTGAGCGCGACGGGGGCCGTGCCGTTGCGGGTGCGGATCGTCAGGCTGCCGCCATTGCCGCCGGACGCGGCGCCGGCGAAATCGATCACCGCACCGGTTTCAATGTTCACCGTGCCCTGATTGGCGGCGAGCGTGATCGAACCGGCGCTGGCATACTCGATGAGGTCGAAGAACGGCTTGGCGATGCCATGGGCGATCAGCGCACCGGTGCGCGTCACGACGACGTCGCCGGCATTCGCCTGCAGGCTGATATTGCCGGCCCAGGCCTGGATCGGGGCGGATACGTTGACCGATCCGCCCTGCAGCGCGATCGCGCCGCCGAGCGCAGTCGAGGTCAGCGCGTTACCGGCGATCGAGACCACCGACAGCGCCCCGGTTGTTGTGAGCAACTGGCTGGACGCCGTATCGGCAATCACGATCGGGGTCTGCAGCGTCACCGGCAGTGAACCGAAATCAAAACTGCCGGTGCCCTGCCCGATCACGGCCTGGCTCGCCACCAGGCTCAGGCTGCCGAATCCGGTCAGCGTCCGGGCGCCGACGCCGAACACGAGTTGGCCGACGTCGATGGCGAGCGATCCGCTGCCGGCAGCAACGGTCGACGGCAACGCGGCATTCAACTCGTTGTCCAGCACCAGCTTCGGCGCGGAAATCGTCACATGACCGCCGTCGCTGGCAACTGACCCCGCGCCGAGCGTCAGCAAAGCCTGGCCGTCGGTATTGGCCATCGCGAAGTTGACGTCGCCGTGGAACGCGATGGCGCCGTAACTCTGCAGATTGACGGTCTCGGATTGCTCGAGCGCGGCCAGCAAGCCGGCGTCGATCGCCATGCCGCTGGTCGGCGCAGCGCCCGATCCGACGAAAGTAATGCTGCTGCTGATGGCGGAAAAATTCCTGGTCGACAGCGACGCGCCGGCCGCGACCCTGGTGTCGCCGGTCGAGGCGAAGGTCAGCGAATTGCCGCCGCGGATCTGCGCGCCGGCTTCGATCACCGCGCCGGTGCCGCTGGCCACACCTGAGAGCGCGGGCAGCGTAAGGGTGAAAGCGGGATTTGCCGGATTGACATTATCGGTGACGGTGATCGAGGCCGGACTGATCTGGGCCGGGCTCGGAAGCTGCACAGTCACCGGGCTACCGTTGGACACCCGCACCAGCGTGCCGAGCGCCGCGTCGAGCGCTTTATAATAATTCGCCAGAAGCGTGGCGCCGGATGCCTTGATGTCGGAGACCAGCAGGCTGCTGGGGAGCGTCGGCAAATTCGCCAGCGTGCTGCCCATGATCAGCCTGGTTTGCGGGTTGGCGCCGACCGAGCCCGTCGCCTGGATGACGCTGCCGGACCGGACCACGACCTGTCCGCTGTTCGCCACCGGCACCAGCACCGTTGCAGTGTCGCCGTCCTTGTCGAGCTGGATCGTGCTGCTCTGGAACTGCGGGGCCGCCACCAGGATGATCTCCGGAGCCGAAAGCGGCGTGCCGGCGTCGGTCGACACGATGACGCCGTTGGCGGTGGGCGTGATCGCGGTGCCGGTCGTGGTCGAGGAGCGGGTGCCGCCGATCAGCAGGCTGGCGGCACCGAGGTTGTCAAGCCCCGCGGCGCTGACGCCGAGATAGCCGGGCTGCAAGGTCTCGCCGCTGCCGACGATCTGGATGAATTGCGAGCTGATATCGACCTGGGCGCCGAAACCGCCCGGGGCCGGATCGCCGAACAGCGAGCCACCGAAGGTCAAACCTGTCGTCGCCGCCAGCACCAGCCGTCCGGCGTCAACCGGCACATTGGGCGCCGCGAGACCATTCAAACTGGCGTAAGTCGGAAAGAAGCTGTTGGCGCTGGTCACCGCATATTGTGAATACTGTCCCCACGTCGCGGCGGATTGCACCAGGAATTGCGCGGTCGCGGACGGACGCGTGCCGGTGATCGCGTTGGCGAGATATCCCGACACTTCCATGGTGCCGTCGGCCAAGAGCTGGGTCTGGTTCGACAACGGATTGACGACGCCGGAATTGACGACGACGCGGAAAGCGCCGGGCAACGTGGCGTATTTCGCCGGCAGCAACGTGTAGTATCCCGCCGGCAGTCCGGGACCGCCCGCCAGATACACCGCTGCGCCCGCCGTGAGCCCGGACTGAGAGAGCGTGGCATCGTACGGCGCAACCTTGCCGGCATAACCCGGAACGATCGCGAACACCTGTCGCGCATCGGGATAGAGTGGGACCTGGGTGCCGCTGGTCGAGCTGGCGTAGCTCGTGTTGTATTGCGAGAGCACGTCGCGCGAGCCGCCGGTCCCCGGGATCCATTCCTGGGCCTGCAGATCGCCGCCGCCTTTCAGGTTGACCACGGCGCCGGAGTTGAACGCGACAGAAGCGCCGGTCAGTGTGATGGTGCCTTGCGGTGCCTCGGTCAGCGGATTTGTGAGGGAGGACTGCTGGGCCGCCCAGCTCGGATTGTTGAGCTGTGGATTGTAGATCCAGGTGGTCTGGTCGACGGTGTTGCCGTACGGGATCACCATGCCATTGGCGGAGACCGAGGTGATGCTGCCGCTGCCCAGCGTGACGGTCAGCGTGCTGGTGGCCGGCGCATAGTACCGGTTATTGAAGCCGCCGAGCGCATTGCCGATCGCGGCGTTGAGCGTCGAACTGGTGCCGGTCACCCCCAGGATGATCGAGCCGAACGGGGCCTGAATCTGGCCGTTCTGGATGATGTCCGTCGCGGAGACCAAAAGGGTGCCGCCGGCCGAGAGCGGCGTGGTACTGGAGGGGCCGCCGCCGTTCGGGTAGCTGAAGCTAACCGTTGTCGGGCTCGGCGTCGTGCCCGGGTGAGTGCTATCCAGCGCCGCCTGAATGACGAACGCGGTATCGGTCGCAGGATAGATGTCAGCCGCCTCGAAGGCCAGATTGCCGGTCGTCTGCAGATAGCCGAGGAGCTGCGTGCCTTTGGAGGGCGCGCTCTGTCCCGGCAACAGGCGGATATCGCCACTGCTGATAAAGTTCGCCTGGCCGATGTATTGCAGATAGATGGAGCCGGAAAGGTCGAGCTGATCGGCGCTCAACGTCAAGGTGCCGTCAGCGGTCGGACGCACCGAATTGCCGGTAGGTACGCTGAGGCCATTCACGGCGATATAGGGTGCGGACACAGACAGCGAGGCGCCATATGTCGTCGGGTGCTGCGTACCGCCGCCAATGTTGTTCGGGCCGTTGAAGCCCCCACCATAATTGCCCTGATTTGCGGCGATCACCGCACCCGCGTTCACGATGAAGGAATTGCCCAACGTCAGCGCGACCTGACCGGTGAAGCCGACGGCGCCGCCTGTATTGTTCAGGACCAGGCTGGAAAAGCCCGACCCATCGAGGCTATCGGCGCCGAACAAGATGGACCCAGCGCCGATGTTGCCATCGATGACCGGGTTCCCGACGCCCGGCACATAGGTCGCGAAGTTGAAGCTCGGCCTGGAGAAGCCCCTGACCGAGGCGGCCCAGACCGCCGCGTCCGTGACCGCCGCGGCCGCGTCCTCCACCAGAACCAAGCTCGCGCTGAGGACGCCGCCCGCAACGGGGTCGCCGGTAATCACCAGGCTCCCGCCTGCCGCTTGCGCGGCGCCCGGATGGCCGATCAGCGTTCCCTCGAACAGCAGCCCTGCCGCGCCGTGAATGTTGATCAGGCCGGCATCGCTCCACACCGGCGTGCGGTCCAGCACGAGATGCGAACCGCCGAGAGTGCCATCGGGTGCGAGCCGCGCGACGTCGAAAGCGCCGGCTGCCCCGGAGACATTGAGGATCGCGCCCGGCGCAACCAGGATCGGCGACCAGTCGTCGGTCAGGTTGATGGTGCCGCCCGCCAGGATCTGTCCCGTGTAGGGCGTGACGGGACCGCCTCGCGTGCTCAGCGGCGTCGCCAGCGAATTAACGACAGCGGTGCCGGAGACGTCGAGCACGCTTTGCGGACCGAGATAGAGTGGTCCAAGAGGCGCGCTTCCATAGCCGCCGGTGCCGTTATAGCTCACAGCAAGCGAAATCGTGCCGCCCGGCGCGCTGACCGTGCCCAGGATCGACGTCATCACGATCGAGTTGATGGAAACGCTCGCGCCGGGATCGGCCAGGATCTGGGCGCCGAGGCCGACCTCGGCATAGTCGCTGCCCGACGCGGAAGCGCCGAGAGGGTTGCTTTGTTCCTCAAGACCGGCGGTAACGCTGAGATTGGTCGGACTGCGCGTCGTTCCGGTGAGCAATCCGGCCGTCGAATAAGCGGCGGGATCGGCGCCGCCGGACGCGCTGACGATGGTCGGATTGGGCAGCAGGTTTTGATGCTCGAGGCGGACGATAGCCCCGGCTGGAACTTCGGATTGCAGGACGGAGCTCAGATTGAAGCTGCCGAAACCGAGACTGCCCCACTGGTTGGGGTCGAAATAGAACGCATAGGATGGCGTCGTCGCCGCGGCGCCGCCGATCTGCAGCGCCACCGCTCCCAAGGTCAAACTGCCGCCGCCGTTGAAACCGAGCGCGTCGATGACGCCGTTGAGCACGAGACGGCCGCGGTTCGGAGGCGTTCCGTCAGCCGTTGGCGGTGTGCCGATGCCTTGATAGGTCGCCAAGGTAAGATTGCCGCCGCTACCGAGTGGCACACCGTTGCTGCCGGTCTGCAATTGCCCCTTCGCCAGTACATGCCCGCCGCCTTCGAGATTCAGAAGGCTGCCGGCGGCGAGCGTGATGTTTCCGGTGAGATCACCGATCGGGACTCCGCCAGCGCCGTTGGTGGTGATGATGCCAGGCCGGGTCACCAGCGAAATCGATCCGGCATCGACCAGCACCGACCAGCCCTGCTGGTCGGGCGGAAGCAGCGCGTCGTTGACGAACCAGCCGCTGACATCGAGCACGGCGCTGGATCCGATGACGATGTCGCCGGCAACGTTATTGTTGAAGAAAGTGCCGTAGGTTGTCGTGGCCGGACTGGTGGTGATGCTGATCGCGCCGGCACGCGCGGTGAGCGACCCATTGATGGTGACGTTGCCGCCGGCCAGAGTGATCGAGCCGCCGGGCTGGACCGCGAGCGTGGCGCCGCCATCCACGGTGATCGATGCATCGGTCGATGCCGACGCCGGGCCAGCTTGATTCGAGCTGTTGGTAAATGAGACGTTCTTGAAATTGGCGTCGTTCAGTGTCTGGCTGCTGAACACGTTGGCGGCCGCATAGGGACTTCCGGGCGTCGCCAGCAGCGGTGTATCCGGGGTGAAGTTCGCCGGCAACGACGCCGCGGCGGATGATGGCGCCGACATCACGCCGGGGTCGCCGATTTCGATCGGCAGGATACCGGTGAAGTTGAATGTCCCGTCGCTCGGCAGCGCACCACCCGCAACCTGCCGCGTCCCCGCGACGGTGCCGGCCAGCAGGGTCGAATCGAGAATGGTCGCGCCGCTGTTGGCAATCACCGGTGTCCTCAGGATACCGTTGCCGGGGCCGACCGAAACCGTCAGCGTGCCGGCGTTGCCGCCCTGAACATACTCCACTTGGTAACTGCCTTGGTTCGTCAGCGGATCGCTGTAGATTTCCTTGACGCCCCAATGGGCGTGATCGACCGTGAACTGCCCGGCGATCCCGATATAGGTCAGGCTGGGATTGGCGCTGCCGACGCTGTATCTGCGCCCGTCGGCGCCGATCAGCACGGTCGTCCGGATCGTGCCGCCGAGATAATCGATATAGCCGCCAGTCAGGTTGATGACCGAACCAGGAGCACCGATCATTTCGTTCGCACCGAGATAGATCGAGCCGCCATTGACGAGGAGTTGGCCGATCGAACGCTGCACCAGATTGGCATAGCTTGCGAGGTTGGCGAGCGGCGTGCCGACCCAGGGCTCGCCGGTTACGGGGTTGATGCCGCTTTTGCCCATGTCGACGGTGACCGTCGTGCCATAGAGAAAGCTGCTCTGCTGCAATGGAGAATCCGCCAGCTCGTTGCCGGCAAGCTTGACCGTCAGCAGATTGCTCGCCGCCGGCAGGACGCTGTCCGGAATCCCCGACACGTCGAGAATAGCGCCGCTCTCGAGCAGGATGCGGCCGGAGCCTGGAACCGGAGGCACACTGGGGCGCTGGTCAGGCACGACCAAGGTGCTGGCGGAAACCGTCTGGCCGGGGGCATAGACCAGCGTCCCGCCCTGAAAATCGATCGCCTGGCCGACAATGGCGATCAGCCCGGGCCCCTGCGTCGGCAACATTGTGGTCAACGAAGCCGCTCCCGGCAGGTTCTGGAACGGCGCCAGCGAGGTCGCATCGCTCGACAGCGTGACGCCGTTGCCGTCGGGCAGGATCGAGGTCACCGCCTGCGGTCCGAAGCTGATCGAGCCGGTGTAGAAGTTTATATCGTATTCGTCGGCCGGGCTCTTGCTTCCGGAATTGACACCGACCTCATACACGCTGCTGATCACGATCGAGCCGGGCTGCGCCACGCTGGTGGTCGCGATCGCCGCGCCGTTTTGCTGGATTGCTCCGCCGAGCAGCGTGATATTGCCGCGCGGGGTGTAGATCAGGCCGTTGTTGATGAGCGTACCGACTGGCGTGATGTCGTTGCCGCTCGCATCGGTCAGCGCGCCGTAATTGGCGAAGCGCAGATTCGTCGTCTTATTGTCGTTGGTGCCCTGAGGCCCGGTGCTGCTGCCGTTAGGATTGAGGCTGCTGAGGTTGTAGTCGTAGGACACCCCGATGCCGGCGATCAGCGCGACCTGGCCGCTCGGCGCCATGATCACGCCGCCATTGGTGACGTTGGGCGCGGCGATGAGAGCCAGGCCCTGGGTGCCAACGGTAATCGCCGCGCCGGGTTCAATGATGACGTCGCCGGCGCCGGGGCCCGAACTCGTCAGCAGGATCGAATGTGCCAAGGGATCACTGGCGCTCGGCGTGACATTGGTGGCATTCAGATCGCCGATGCCGCCGGTCAGGAAACGGTTGTTGCTGGCGGTCGGATCGTTGCTGAACAAATTCAGCGACGTTGCGAGGAACGTGTTGACGTTGACCTGGGAAGAGCCGCCAAAAATGATGCCGTTGCGGTTGAGCAGGTAGACCGAGCCCTCGGCCTTGATCGCACCCAGGATCTGGCTCGGCACGCCGGATGGATCGGCGATGCGGTTCAGCGCGACCCAACCGTTGCTGCCGTCAGAAGCCGTGCCGGCGCTCTGGTTGAAATAGACCGTGGTGTTCTTGCCGACATTGAAGTTGATCCAGTTCAGGATCGCTTTTTGCGCGGTCTGCTGGATGGTCACCGTGGTTTGACCGTTGACGGAGGTCTGGCTCGGTGTTTTGGCGTTGGTCCAGCTCGTCACCGGATTGGCGATACCATGAGCGGACAGGCCGCTATCCGGCACCAGACCTCCGGCGCTCAGGCCATCCGGCACATTCGGGAGCAGCAATCCGGGCTGGTTGGGATTCGCCCCCAGATTGTTCGGGCCGGACAGCGCGGCGTTGCGTGCCGCGCTCTGCACGGCTTGCATGGCCTGGATCGCCAGGGTCGCGCGCGCCAGCGATTGCATCGACTGCTGGGTCGCGGTCGCCGCCTGCTGGGCAGACACGATCGCCGATGTCGCCGCAATCGTCGTGGCCGCGACACTCTGGGCGCTGACGCCGAACTGCCGCGCGACCGCGCTCTGGTTCGCCGCCAAAACGATCACGATCGCGCTGACGCCGGCCAGCAGTCCCCTGCGATGGAACCGCCAGGCCGATTCTCGTAATATGATACGTTGAACTTTCACCGCTGCATCCGTGCGCCGGCCTTCGTACATTCCAGGGCGCCTCGTCGTCGGCATATGCATGGCTCCAGCAGCAGATCGCGAAATTGGAGAAGACGATGACCGCCCCCGGGGAATTCGCACGAGACACCACGATCGGGCCGACCAATCGCCAGCTTTCAGGTCCCCGTTCATGAGACGACCGCCGAAGCCGGTCAGCTAACCACCCCGCAACATTTTTTGTGACAGTTTTAGCTCAGCAGGACGACGCCGCCCGGCAGGGTTCGCACCTTGGCACCCAAGGTGCTCCGCACGTATGAAATCACTTCGCCGATCCGTGCCAGTTCAATCCGCGCGGTGACGCGGCGCCGGCCAAGATCGGCGTCGAGCAGGATGATACGGCCGGTCCAGTAGCGGTTGACCTCGTCGAGAACCTGCGCCAGCGGCTCGTCGCGAAAAATCAACAGGCCCTGCTGCCACGCCATGACCGCCGCTGGATCGATCGTCATGATCGGGCCGATGCCGCCCTCCGAATAGGACGCCTGCTCGCGCGCCCGGAGCGTCGTCCGGACGGCCGCTCGCTCGACTTGCACCGCCCCTTCGAGGCAGATCACCCGGATCGAGCCGCCATCGTGCCGGATATCGAATTTCGCTTGGGCGGATTGGGTCTGCCCGCCACCGGCAAAGACCACCATCGGCCTGTCGGCGCTGCAGGCGGCCGAAATCGCCACCTCTCCGGAGATCAACTCGATGGCGTCACCGTGGTTTTGCCCCGGCGTCGACCGCAGTCCGATGCTGGTGCGGGAGTTCATCTCGACCGAAACACCCTCGGCGAACGAGATCGTGCGTTGGGCACCTGCTTGCGTGCGGTAATCCGCCGTCAGATCCGACCAGGACGGCCAAAGTCCGAGCGGGGGACGGACCATCATGACGCCAGCGGCCGCGGCCGAAGCCGCCAGCCCGCCCGCGAGAAAAGCCCGGCGACCGGGACTGCGCGCGCCAGTCCCCGGCCACGGCCCCGCCGCGATCATCGCCCGGTCTTCGGACGTCATGACTTCCCGACCTGCGGTTTCGAACCTATCCCACACCGCCAGCGCATGCCGATAGGCCTCGGCATGGGCCGGGCTGCGATCACGCCATGCCTGCAACGTCCGCAAATCATCCGCAGTCGCGTCGCCGGAGGTCGCACGCATGAGACGATCCAGCGCTTCGCGCTGCAGCGACCAGGATTGGCGACGGTTGGCTCGAATCATGGCGCGATCATCATTCCGTGAACATGTCCTCTACTCCAAAGACGTTCGCTGCAGCCCCGCAGCTCACCACCATCTTCATTCATTCTCCAGGCGCTCGACGCAATGGTGCATGGCCCGGCGCAATTCCTTCTGCACCATGGTCCGCGAGATGCCAAAGCGTTCTGCGATCGCGTCGTGGCTCAGCCCATCCACCCGGGCAGCGATGAAAATCGCCCGGCGACGCGACGGCAGTTCCCTCAGCGCCTGCTTTAACGTCTCCAGCTGAAAGCGTGCCATCATTTCCCGGGAAAGATCGGGAGGGGCATCCTGCAGTCGAATGGCCGCCAAGACTTCGGCTTGTGACGCACGGCGCCGCTCCCCGCGCCGCCTGTCCGTCGCGATATTGAGCGCGGTCCGGAAAATATAGGAATCAGGCTGTTCAATCACGCCCACTGCATCGCTACGATGAAACCGCAGATAAGTCTCATGCAAGACCTCATCGGCGAGTTCTCTCGATCCCAGTGACCGTGCCAACCGGATTCTGATGTCGTGGTAGCGGGCGACGATCATCTCCCGCAACAGCGCCCAGTCCTCCGCCATCATTGCACCCGCGACGTATCGATATCGTGGGGCACGCACCCGGCCAAACCTTCGGGTGACGCCGGTTCGATTGCGATGGTGACGGGTTGCGGCATCTCGCCTGGCGGCAGCAGCATGATGTTCTGCAGCACGCCGATGATCGCCGCATCGCGTTTGCCGTTGCCGGAAGACCTGATCAACTTGAGGCGTTCGACGCTACCCAAAGGACTGAGCGAATATTGCAAGGCGACGCGATAGTCGCCCGGTCGCGTCGCCGGGTTTGCGCACAACGCCCTCATGATGCCGGCCTGCATCAGGCCGTAGGATGAGAGATAGGCGCGCTTGGCCTGTCGTTCAGCTGCATCAGGGACTTCGGCGGCTTGCGGCTTCGCGATTGAGATCGTGTTGGTTGCGATCATTCTTGCGGCCAGGCCTGATTTGAACAGCAATAGCCGAAGCGCCGTTTGCGAGTCGAACCTGCCCTTGACCTCGGTGGAGCGACGGCCCTCTGTCAGGGCATTCTCGTAGAAAACCTGAATGCCGCTCGCCGCACTGAACGCATCGAGCGCCTGATCGAGCGGTTGCGCCGGGATGTCGAAGGCGGTGATGCGGGTTGCGGTCGAACTGGCGGCGTTTTCGGCCCCCGATATGCCTGTGCCGGATGAGATAACCAAGCAGGCAGCAACCAGGAAGCCTCGCGCCGTCGGCGGACTGAGAGAAAGCCGAAAATCTGGAACGCCCATCAACTGCAAACCGCGGCATTGCGCCCGCTGTATGGTGGCCCACATCGAACGCGCGGCCGGTCATGACAAGACTGGCCACCGCTTTCGACAAGAACCGCCGTACCCCAACATAGGGATGAATTGTGACAGCTGTGCGCAAGAGCAACCGATCGCACGCCGGTTCAAGTCGCCGTCGTGACTCCGACGCACTTGGCCTTTCTGCGCGTCTGATTCGATCTATTCGAAGGCCTGCTGCTGGCGCCGGCGAAGTCGATCTTGCAATCGGATCGGATACTCGATCCCGATCGATGGCCTTGTCGGCGCCATGGTCAAAGCACAGGCGCGACATGGCATGCGGCCGATCCGGGCTGCTCCATCAAGGGGCTGCCGAGCATTCGTTTCGACATGCGGCTGTCGCGCGAAAGCGCGGCGTCGGCGCCGACCCGTCCGCGATCTTGAAACCGGCGGCAACGACCGGGAACGGGCAACCCCCGGTATCGGCACCCGCGGCGGGCTAGGGTGACGCACTGGATGTCGGTGCCAGCGCCGCTGCATTTGATCCGCACAAACGTCAGGCCGCAAAGACCCGGACCAGCGACTTATTGTGGCTTGTGGCCGGGCTCGCTTTCGTCCTAGCTTTCTGGCCGCGACAATCGGAGCAAAGAATCCGAACGCGGGCAGACAACGAGGCAAAAACGAGACAGATGGGGAGGATCAATGAAGCGCAGGACATTTCTCGGCGGAACGATCGCCGCCGCAGTGGTCGGACGAACCTCAGGCGTTGTCGCGCAGCAGCCGCCGATCAAGATCGGCATGAGCATGGCGCAAACCGGCGGCCTTGCGGGCGGCGGCAAGGCTTCGCAGCTTGGCATCGAGATCTGGCGTGACGACGTCAACGCCAGGGGTGGCCTGCTCGGCCGCAAGGTCGAACTGATCGTCTATGACGACAAGTCGAGCGCTTCCGAGACCCCGGCGATCTACTCAAAATTGCTGGATGTCGACAAGGTCGATCTGTTGTTCGCGCCCTACGCGACGGTGCCAACGGCGCCGATCATGCCGCTCGTCAAGCAGCGCGGCCTGTTGTTGATGGGGAACTTCTCGTTCCAGGTGAACAGCAAGGTTGGCCACGACATGTGGTTCAACAATGCGCCGTGGGGACCGGCCGACAGCTGGGCGGCGGCGTTCCTCGATCTGGGCCAGAAGGCCGGCGGCAACAGCGTTGCGCTGCTCGCGGCGGACCAGGAATTCGCCCAGAACCTGGCGCTGACCGCGAAGGATGTCGCCAAGAAGCGCAACATGCCTGTCGTCTTCGACCAGGCCTATCCGCCAAATACGGTGGAATTCTCCAGCATCCTCCGTGCGCTCAACGCCAGCAAGCCCGACATCGTCTATGTCGCGTCCTATCCGCCGGATTCGGCCGGAATTTTGCGCGCCGTGAACGAGATCGGGATCGGGGACAACGTCAAGATTTTCGGCGGCGGCATGGTCGGTCTGCAATTCGCCGCCGTGATGGATAATTTGGGTTCGCTGCTCAACGGCGTCGTCAACTTCAACACCTGGCTGCCGGAACCGAACATGTACTACGACGGGACCAAAGCGTTCTTCGAGACCTACGCGAAACGAGCTGTCGAAGCGAAAGTCGATCCGTTGGGCTACTATCTGGCGCCGTTCGGCTTCGCCAGCGGTCAACTCGTCGAGCAGGCCATCAAGGCGGTGGGGTCGCTCGACCAGAAGGCGATCGCAAAATATCTGCACGAGAACGAGGTCAAGACCATCGTCGGCCCGATCGCGTTTTCGGCGGATGGCGAGCGCAAGGAAACCGCGACGCTGATGGCGCAGTTCCGCGGTGTCGCGGACAAGAACATCGAGCAGTTCCGCAGTTCGGGCAAACAGGTGATCCTGTTCCCGCAGCGATTGAAGTCCGGCGAACTCATCACGCCATTTGAGGCCGCCCGGAAGTAGCTTTGCAGCTTTCTCTCCGGGCATCGCGCGGCGGACCATAATCGGGGCAAATGGGTCCCGATCATGGCGATGACATAACGGCGTGCGCGAGCTTCGGTACGCGGCGGCTAGAGCATGATCCGGAAACGTGGGAACCGGTTTTCCGAAAAGATCATGCTCAAACAAAGAGACAGAGCTGGATGACGGTTCGAAGAAACGTCATCCAGCTCTCGGAACGGGTCGGGGGGACCTCAATTGTTTTCAATGGACCTGCTGCTTGGCGCAGTGGTGATCGGCGTGCTGCTCGGCTGCTTTTACGCTGCCGTCAGCCTCGGGCTGTCGGTTTCGTTCGGCCTGCTCGACGTGCCCCACGTCGCCCATCCGGCCTTTCTGGTGATGGCGTCCTATGCCGTGTATTTCCTCAACGACCGCTTTGATATCGACCCGCTGCTGGCGGGACTATTGATCACGCCGGCGCTCTTCCTGTTCGGTCTGGCCGCCTACCGGCTGTATTACGAGACATTCGAAAAGCGCGGCAGCGACGCCGGCGTGCGCGGCATCGCGTTTTTCTTCGGCATCGCGTTCATCATCGAAGTGCTGATCATTCTGCAATTCGGCGTCGACCAGCGCTCGGTCACCGCGTCCTATATCGGCAAGGCCTGGCGGATCGGCGATATGCGGATTCCGATCCGGCTGGTGGTGGCGTTCGCGGTCGCAGCGGCGCTGACTATAGTGCTGGCGCTGTATTTGTCGCGAACGTTCATGGGACGCGCGATCCGCGCGGTCGCGCAGGACCAGGAGGCGCTGCGACTGATGGGCGCCAACCCGGTCAAGATCAAGCAATGGGCGTTCGGCATCGCAACCGCCGTGCTCGGGATTGCCGGTGCCCTGCTGATTATCGTCGCTCCCGTCGAGCCGACGCTCGACCGCGCCTATATCGGGCGTACCTTCTGCGTCGTGGTCATGGCCGGGCTCGGCAGCATGACCGGCACGCTGATCGCGGCCATCATCCTCGGCGTCGTCGAAACCATCGTCCTGACCTTGTTCGGCGCCTCCTGGGCGCCAGCCATATCGTTTGCGATGCTGCTCGGCATCCTTGCCGTCCGGCCGCAGGGCCTGCTCGGCAGGCGATCATGAGGCGCAACAGCATCGCTTTCTGGGTCGGGGCGGCGCTCTTTCTCCTCGCCGTCGTGCTGATGACACAGCTCATCCGCAACGAATATCCGTTCTTTGCCGGCTACGTGATCCTGCAGTTCGTCGTGCTCGCGGTGGCATGGAGCATCCTCGGCGGCTATGCCGGTTACGTGAATTTCGGCACCAGCGCGTTTTTCGGCGTTGGCGTCTACACCGCCGTGTTCCTGTCCAAGGCGCTTGGTGCCCCGCTTGCCGTGCAGATCGCCGCCGCCGCCACCGTCGGCGCCCTGCTCGGCTTCGCGGTGGGCCTTTTGACCTTGCGCATGCAGGGCATCTTCTTCTCGATCGCGACCATTGCGCTGACGATTGTGATCGAGACGTCGGTGACGAATTGGCGGTTCGTTGGCGGCGCCGCCGGCATCCAGATGCAGCGGCCGCCGGTGACGCCGCCCTTCGAGACCTATGTGCAGATGCTGTTTTGCGTTCAGGCGCTGCTCGTGGTGGTGGCGGTCGCGGTCGCGCGCTACATTCAAAGCTCGTGGATCGGCCGCGGCCTGCAGGCGCTCAAGGACGACGAGCTGGCCGCGGAATGCACCGGCGTGCCGACTTTGCGGCTCAAGGTGCTGGCGTGCGTGATCTCCGGCGCGCTGATGTGCGCGGCCGGCGCACCCGCCGCCATGTATCTCCAGTACGCGGACCCCTCGTCCGCCTTCAATCTCAACTACTCGGTCTCGGTGCTCGCGATGTCGCTGATCGGCGGGACCGCGCATTGGGCGGGCCCGGTTGTCGGCGCAATCCTGCTCGGCGTGACGCAACAGCTGCTGGCCGTCACCATCTCATCGGAAGTGAATGTGCTTGTGCTCGGCGTCATGCTGGTGCTGTTCGTGGTGGCAGCGCCGGAAGGCCTCATCGGCCTGATCCGCAAGGCTGGCCGCTATCGCGCAAGGGGCGAAGCATGATGTCCGGCGAACCTGAATTGCCCTTGCTGCGGATTGGCGCACTGACCAAGCGCTTCGGCGGCTTCGTCGCCCTGGACAATGTCAGCGTCGATATCCGCGCAGGCGAGCGCTTCGGCCTGATCGGCCCGAACGGCTCGGGCAAAACGACGCTGATCAACTGCATCTCCGGCGCGTTCCGTACCGAGCCCGGCACCGTGCTGTTCCACGGCGAGGACATCACGCGGTTGCCGGCGCATCTGCGCACCCGCCGCGGCATTGCGCGCAGCTTCCAGATCCCGCGGCCGTTCAAAAGCATGACGGTGGCCGAAAACCTGATGGTGGCGCTTGATTTTGCGACCGTCTTGGGCCAGTTCGTCCCGGCCGCGCAACGGCGCGACACCGTGATGTCGATCCTGGCGCAGACCGGGCTCACATCCAAGGCCGATTTGTCGACCACGGGGCTGAGCCAGGTCGAATTGCGCAAGATGGAGCTCGCCCGCGCGATGGCGACACACCCGAAGCTCCTGATTTCCGACGAGGCCATGGCCGGCCTTTCCACTTCGGAAGTCGATGAGGTGCTCGATCTGCTCATCAAACTTGCAGGCGAAGGCATCACCATCATCATGATCGAACACATCATGCAGGCCGTGATGCGTTTTTCGGAGCGGGTGATGTGTCTCGACGCCGGCAAGATCATCGCGATCGGCGCGCCGGCCGAGGTCATGGCCAACCAGCGGGTCCAGGAGGCCTATCTTGGCACTTAGCCTCGCCGTCAATGACCTCGATGCGGGCTACGGTGCCGTGAAGGCGCTGCGCGGCGTCACGCTCCATGTCGAGGCCGGCGAGACCGTCGCGTTGCTCGGCACCAACGGCAACGGCAAGAGCACGCTGATGAAGTGCGTCGCGGGGCTGGTTCGGCCGCGGCGCGGAGCTATATCGCTGACGATCGACGGCAACGCGCACGATCTGACCCGGCTGGCGCCCGAGGCCATCGTCGATCTCGGCGTGGCCATGGTGCCTGAGGGACGGCGGCTGTTTCCCAAGCTGACCGTGCTGGAAAATCTGATGCTCGGCGCCTTCCGCAAGGCCGCCCGCCGCGACATCGATCGCAACCTTGCGCTCGCCTTCGATACATTTCCGGCGCTCAAGGAGCGGCAGAGCCAACTCGCCGGCACCATGTCGGGCGGGCAACAGCAGATGCTCGCCATCGCGCGCGCGCTGATGTCGTCGCCACGCCTGTTGTTGATCGATGAGCCTTCGGTAGGCCTGTCGCCGCTCTTGGTGTCGCAGACCATCGCCAAGATCGGCGAGCTCAACCGGCGTGTCGGCCTGACGGTGCTGATGGCGGAGCAAAACTTCAATCAGGCCATCCGCATCGCCGACCGCGGTTACATCATCGTCCATGGCGAGATCGTCGTCGCGGCCGGTTCGGTCGACGAATTGCGCGGCAACGACATCGTCAAGCGGCTCTATCTCGGCGGGGTCGCATGAGGGCGGAAAACCGGACGGTTTGGTGCGATGGGTTCGGCCGGTGGGGGCGAACGTTACAGCCGCTGGCGTCGATCTGGGCGGCGTATCGCCCGGTCAGTTCCGCGATGAAGCGCTTCGCCAGCGCGCCAGCCGCCGAGCGATGGCCCGACCGATGCCACGGCTCGCGCCGGTCACCAGCGCGATTTTTCCGGACAGCGCGCTCACACCGACCACCCCTGTGCCGCTTCCAGGCTGCGGGCACGATCGATCAGCGTCTTGCGATCGATCTTGTTGGTGCCGGCCCACGGCAATTCATTGACGAATTCGATGCGCCGCGGGTGCTGGTAGGCCGGGCCGTTGGCGATGGTGAACTTGCGGATCTCCTCGACGCTCGGCCTGGCGTCGGCGCGGGTCACGATGAAAGCCACCGGCACATGGCTGCGCTCCTCGTCCGGCAGCGGCACCACCACCGCCTGTTGCACCTGCGGATGGCGCTCCAGCAGCTTCTCCACTTCGCCCGGATAGATGTTCTCGCCGGAGCAAACGAACATATCGTCGGCGCGCCCGACGAAATAGAAGAACCCGTTCTCGTCGCGCCGCATCACGTCGCCGCTGTGGTACCAGCCGTCGACCAGCGCCTTCGCGGTCTGCTGCGGCAGGTTATGGTAGTGGTCCATCAACGCCGGATTGCGCATCAGCAGCACGCCTTCGTTCTCGGTGCCATTGACCAGCTTGATGTCGTCGGAACTGATCGGATAGCCGAGCGCCAGCGGCGGCGTCGGTATTGCCTTCGGGTGCGGTCCGAACACCGCGGGGCCGGCTTCGGTGGTGCCGTAGCCGACCGTCATCGTGACGTTCGGCAGCGCCTGCTTGATCTTGTCCCACAGGCCCATGGTCATCGGCGCCGAGCCCAGCATCAGACGCCGGATCGAGCTGATGTCGTGTTGCCTCAGAAAATCGGTCTCCTTGATCACGCGCGCCCACATCGTCGGCACCGCGGTAGCTGCCGTGACCTTGTATTTGGCGATCGCCTCGATGTAGCTCTTGGTCTCAAACGCCGGCAGCAGCACCACCGAGGCGTTGGTGGCGAAAATGGTCTTGATCGCGAACAGTCCATTCATGTGGAACAGCGGCTGCGCGATGACGTAGCGCTCATGTTCGTTGAGCGCGCCGCTGGTACGGGTGGAGAGCGCCCACAACTGACCATGATGTGACAACGGCACACCCTTGGGCCGGCCGGTCGATCCCGACGTATACAGCATCTGGCCGACCTCGTCGGGCGCCGCCGACACGCTGGTGAAATCGGCAGGCCTGACCATGCGGGCAAAGCCGCCAGGGCCCGTATCGTCGAAATCGATCACCGGAATGCCGTCTCGCACCAGCGGCCGGTTCGCGGCATCGACAAAGGCGAGCGCGATCGAGGCGTCGTCCATCACATAGTCGACGGTGTCGCGCGGCAGCTTGATATTGACTGGCACCGCGACGCAACCGGCGCGCATGATGCCGAAATAGGCGATGATGTATTCGGCGCGGTTGAACGAGGCGATGGCGACATGGCTGCCGCGCGCAAAACCCTTGTCGGCGAGGTATTTCGCCACCCCGTTGGCAAGCCGGTCGATCTGGCGATGCGTGTAGACCCGCGCGCTGGCGGGATCGACCAGGTCGATGATCGCTTCCTTGTCGAGGTTACGGTCGCGATCGATCAGGTCGCCGAGATTATGCCAACGCATTCGCAATGACTCCCTTGTTTCCGGGTCAACCGGCCACGCACACCGCAGGCGGCAACGCCGCGGGCTGTTCGAACAGGTCGTAGTGGCAGGCGACCATGCGTCCGTCCGCCGCACTTCGCAGTACCGGTCGCTGCTGCCGGCAACGTTCCTGGGCCATCGGGCAGCGGGTGTTGAAGCTGCAGCCCGGCGGAGGATTCATCGGGCTCGGCAATTCGCCTTGCAGCACGTTCCTGGTCCGGCCACGCGCAGCCCGCGGATCGGCGACCGGCGCCGCCGCCAGCAGCGCGCTTGTGTAGGGATGGGCCGGCCGCTGCCACATGTCCTCGCCGCGGCCGCTTTCGACGATACGGCCGAGATACATCACGATCAGTCGGTCGGAGATGTGCTCGACCACCGAGAGGTCGTGGGAAATGAACAGATAGGCGACGCCGGTCGCCTGCTGCAGATCCCTGAGCAGGTTGATGACCTGGGCGCGGACCGAGACGTCGAGCGCCGAGACCGGCTCGTCGCAGATGATGACCTTGGGGCTGAGCGCCAACGCGCGCGCGATGCCGATGCGCTGGCGCTGGCCGCCGGAGAACTCGTGCGGATAACGCCGCACGGCGTCTGCCGGCAATCCCACCTGCCCCATCAGCTCTGCGACGCGGTCGCGGTTGTCGCGGCGCGACCAGCCGGCCACGCTGAGCGGCTGACCGACGATGGTGCCGACATCGTGACGCGGATTGAGCGAACTATAGGGATCCTGAAAGATCATCTGGATATCCTTTCGCGCCGCCTTCAGCGCACGCGGCTGCATCGCCGTCAGATTCTGGCCATCGAGAATGACGAGGCCGTCGCAACTCGGCACCAGACGCAGGATGGCCTTGCCCAAAGTCGACTTGCCGCAGCCGGATTCGCCGACCAGCCCGACCGTCTCGCCGGCGTCGAGATCGAAGCTCACGTCATCGACCGCGCGAACGGTGCCGCGCGCGCTCTGGTACTGGACGCAGAGGCTACGTACCGACAGCAGCGACATGGCGCGACAACTCCTCTTCGGCGGCGAAACAGGCGGCGGACTGCTGCGGCAACAAGCGTGCAAGCGCCGGACGCTCAGTGCGGCAGCGATCGAATGCGTCGGGACAGCGGTTCTGGAACGCGCAGCCGACCGGCAGCTCGGAGAGCGCCGGCACGCTGCCCGCGATTTCAGAGAGCCGCCCGCCGCGGCGGCGAACCGCGGATGGCGTCGCGCCGAGCAGGCCGCGCGTATAGGGATGCAAAGGCCGCTGGAACAACGCCTCGACGCGCGCCTCCTCGACCTTGCGGCCGGCATACATCACCACGACGCGATCGGCGGTCTCGGCCACGACGCCGAGATCATGGGTGATGATGATCAGCCCCATCCCCGATGCTGTCTGCAGTTCCTTCATCAGGTCGAGAATCTGCGCCTGCACCGTGACGTCGAGCGCCGTGGTCGGCTCGTCGGCAATCAAGAGTCGCGGCCCGCAGGCGATCGCCATCGCGATCATCACGCGCTGGCTCATGCCGCCCGACATCTGATGCGGATAGTCGTCGATCCGGCGTTCGGCGTCGGGAATCCGCACCTGCCGCAACAGTTCGATGGCGCGGTTGCCGGCTTCCCGCACCGAGACCCCGGTATGCCGCCGGATCGCCTCGATCAACTGATCGCCCACGGTCAGGACCGTATTGAGCGAGGTCATCGGATCTTGGAAGATCATCGAGATGTCCTTGCCCCG
>Ga0137415_10000269_pt1 | contig 46906 bp, 43 predicted proteins | sample CZODoug3_1_1_16f_FD_183082 | JGI IMG/M metagenome (GOLD analysis project Ga0137415, IMG submission 183082) | Vadose zone soil fungal communities from Angelo Coast Range Reserve, California, USA - CZODoug3_1_1_16fungal (Hybrid Assembly) | ecosystem: Environmental > Terrestrial > Soil > Vadose...
GTAGGCGCTGCCGATGGTTGCTCCATCCGCAAGGCTCGCGGTAACCGGCGGCGCGTCGCCAGGACTTATGAAGGCGGAGCCTGCTTGGGCATCAAACACGGAGAATGGCGTGCCCGATTGAATGATCGTGATGCCGCTGATCGACCAACCGCCGAGCGCCGAATGCTTCCAGCCGTCTGGTTTTGTGAAAATAGGAAGGTCATACCGGTAGCTGACCGCAAGCCGGTGAGGGCGGTCGAAATCAGAGAGGCCACGCGAATTCTTCAGGTCGGACTCATCGTTGAACGCCGTGTTCAGCGCGGTGTTGCCCGTGGAAGTGGCGTCGGTGGATTTTGACCACGTATAGGCTGCCTGGAAGTAGCCCTGGCCCCAGCGCCGGGAAAGTGTAGTTTGCAGCGAGTGGTAATGCGAATACGCGGCGTTATCGAAGATCTGGAAACCGCCGTAGCCGTTGATCGCCGGAATCGGCGTACGCAGCGGAGCGTTGCCGAACGTGTTCGTCGTAATTGGAGTGGTGACTCCGTTTGCGTCGGTAATGTTAATCGGATTTTGCACGCTCGCAAGCTTTGCGGTCAGGTTGGTGCGCGTATCCCGCAAATGTGTGGCGTGGGTTCCCACATAGCCGATTTCGAGAATCCACTGTTTGCCCAGGTCGCGTTGCAACGTCAGATTCCATTGCTGCGTGCTGGGCGTGACGAACTTCCGAGGAACGGCCAGAGCAAACAGATTGGTAGTCGGTACCACGCCCGGGCTGCCCGCCGCGCAGGAGAAGTTTCCTCCCTGATTCGGATCCCCACCCACAAATCCCGTGAATGCGGCAAGGCATGGAATGAAGGTAGGATCCAGCACGCCGGCAACTGGCAAACCGTTGTTCGGGCACCCAGCCGCGGGAGTCTGCGAAAAATAAGTTGCAAAGCAGCCCGGCGTGGAGGCCCCGAATGCGATTGGCAAGAAAGGAGCCTGAAAGGAAAGCTGGTCGGCCGTGCCCACATCTTCACGCACATAGTAGATGCCGTAGCCGGCACGAACCGTCGTCGTGTGCTTTCCTCCAAGATCGTAGGCGAGGCCAATGCGAGGGGCCAGGCCGGTGGCATAGTTGTTTTTGTAGGTCGAATCATTTCCCGATCCCTGTAGGCCGGGAAGTTTCAGAGAATTGGCACAACCCCCGTAGATCATTGGGTATTGTCCCTTAGCGGCAAGACTTGGATCGACGTTGCCGATATGGCAAAGATCGTCATGGAAAGCGCCATTGAGATCCACCCGGACGCCCAGATTCAAGGTCAGGTTGCGGGTTGCACGCCAGTCGTCCTGGGCAAACACCCCGAAAATGTTGGCGCGGTATTGGTGATTGAATACGCCGCCGCCGCCAAAACTGCCCACGCTTTGCCCGATGAGGAAATTCTGCCAATCGTTGAATCCATTGGGTGTGGCTCCCAGGAAGATTTGGCCGTTGAAAGTCTGGGGAAATTTCTTGTCGAGATTGACCCGCGTGAATTCGCCGCCGAACCGGAAATCGTGGGCGCCGCGCACCCAGCTCACGTTGTCGACGAAGTTGAAATTATTCTGGGTCTGAAATTGATCCGCCGGCGGAGTGGGGCCGATCTGGAAGCCAGAAGCGCCGAACGTGAATTTATAAATGGACTGTGTGATGTTATTCGACGGCCGGTCGATCCCCAGATCTGCCGCCGTAACCGGGTTACTGTTGTCCAGGCTGTAATTCAGCCGCACATAGCCAAACCGGAAATCATTGACCAGCGACGGCTTGAACAGATGGGTTTCACCGAGGCTGAAGAATCGCGCGGTCACAGGAATATCGAAGGGAAAATCCAGGTCTGTGGCGCTGACGCTGCTCTGCAGGGTGCCGCCAAGAGAGGCCTGCAATCCCCCCGCGCCAAACGGCAGAAGCGTTTCGGAGTTTGAAAAAAAGAAGCGCGCACTCAGCTTGTCCTTGCTGGAATTAAATTCGCGGTCCCAATTCGTTGTGAACTGATCGTCGGTATACTTGCCCGGCTGGCTGAAGACGTACGGCCCGGTTATGTAGGCCTGTTTGTTCGGATTCAGGTCGGGAGCAACCCCGGGTATGGAGGGAATCAGGAAGCCGTTGGCGTCACCGAAGAGCGTCCCCTTGGCTTGAAGCAGTTTGAGCACAACCGGATCGATCATGTTCGCGGTGATTGGGGCGGAAGCTGTACTAAACGCCTCGGCAATCGTTGTCGCATCGCGTTGCGTGGGAAGGGCCGGCAGACCCGGGTTGTTGATTCCTGTCCCCGGTGAGAGCGCGCTGCGCTGCCGCGTTCCCTGATAATTCATGAAAAAGAACCCGTATTTTTCTTTGACCACTGGCCCGCCCAGGCTGGCGCCAAAAACATTTTGCTTTACCGACGGCCGTGGTTGCCCCGCCGCATTGTGAAAATATTCGTTGGCATTCAGGGCGTCATTGCGGAAAAACTCGTACGAATCCCCGTGAAACTGCGAAGTCCCAGTCTTCAAGACTGCGTTGACGTTGCCGCCGCCATTCCGGCCCTGCGTCGCGTCGTATAGAGACGTCTGCACCTTGAACTCCTGAATCACATCGGGGTTTGGCAGCGGCACGTAATAATTTTGCGCAACGTTGTAGTCGGTCGCGCTGATACCTTCGATCAGGTAGTTGTTGTTGTCTTCACGCTGGCCATTCACGAAAATGCGCGTTGTGCCACGACCCAATTCCGCCGACTGGTTCAGTTGGCTCTGCGCCCCCGTGCTGAGTGACAGCAACTGCTGATAGTTCTGCGATGCCAGCGGCAAGTCTCGAATCGTTTCCGATCCGATGGTCTGCCCGGTCGTAGCGTTGGTCGTTTCAACGGACGTAACCTGCGCCGAAATCTCGATTTTCTCGGTGACCGTGCCGGGCTTCAACGGAATGCTGATACGCGTGGTTTCCGTGACGCGCACTTCGATATTGCTGGCTTTCGCTTCCGCGAATCCCGACTTGTTCACCACCACATAGTATTTCGCCGGCGGCAGCAAGGTGGCTTCAAACGAGCCATCCGCTCCGGTGGTCAAGCGCCGAACCAGGCCGTCGGTCGAACTATTAATAATCTGGACGTCCGCGCCCGCGACTTCCCCACCATTAACATCCACCACGGTCCCGCTGATGGCTCCAGTGGCGCCGCCCTGACCAAATGCCGGCTTGCCACCGACCAGCCCCAGAATCAAAGGAAATAATATGAGTACCCGTATGATTTTCAACATTTCCCACCCCCAGGAATGCTTCGGAATCACTGCCCCGAACTAAATTTGAATTTTCTTGCATCTTGCCCGCAGGCGCAGCCACAAAGAGACTGCGAGGAAGAACCGCGTCTTGTGGAACTAGCAACACATGTGAAGTCTTCTATGCCTGCCAAGGTAATTGCTTAAACCACCTGTTGTCAAGGACTTGGCAATCATATTTTCTTATGAGTGCAATGCGGGAATCTTATTCCCGGGCATCTTGTCCGTCCATCCCAACTCCCCGGCACCCCAGCTTGCCTCTCTCTTTCTTTCCCTGTTCAATTTAGCAACGCAACGTGGCAGACTTCATTACCGTCTAACCTTATAGACCCGCGCATCCGAGAGAGGTTTGCCATGACCCACCGACTTTTTCTTCTTATTTGCGCGATATCCCTTTTCTGCCTGGGGCTTTCCCCTGGCACCTTCGCGGACAACAGCCACGCCCGCATCGTTCGACTCAGCCTTGTTCAAGGCGATGTGCGATTTGCCCCCAACTTTCGAGACGATCCCCTGACTGACACGAACGCCGGGTGGCAAGCCGCTCCCTTGAATCTCCCTATCCGCCAAGGTTACGTGGTTGCAACCGACAATGGCCGCGCCGAAGTGGAATTTGAGAACGGCGCCATGATGTTTTTGGGAGCAAATACGGTCGTCGAGTTCTACGATCTCTCCCTGCGCGACGGCGACCGGATTACGCGCCTGGTGCTCCGGCAGGGCACATCCACGGTTTACGTAAATCCTTCGAACGGCGACTATTTCAGCGTTACGGGCGGTGACTTCACCGTGGAGGCAGCGGGACGCGCGACGTTTCGTCTCGACAATTTCGACGACGGCAGCGCGGTCAATATCGAGAAGGGCCACGCGAATGTCCTGCGTGGCAAGAAATCCACGCCTCTCGACAAAGGGCAATCCTTGTCTGTACACGCAGTTGACTCAGCCGAACCGGTGATCGGACGCGCTGCGGATACCGACGATTTCGACCGCTGGGTTTCCGGCCGCATTGACAGCGTCGTGACCGCCACAAACTATTCCTCGCAATACGTGAACTCGCCCAACTATTCGGCGGGCTTCGGCGATCTTTACACCTACGGCTCTTGGTTTTCGATGGGCGGCTATGGATATTGCTGGCGGCCGTTTGGCATGAGCTTCGGCTGGTCGCCCTTCAGCTACGGCGGCTGGTACCAGGATCCGTTCTTCGGCAATACGTTTATCGGATCCGCGCCGTGGGGTTGGCTGCCGTATCATTACGGCGGATGGATCTTCTCGCCAGCTTACGGCTGGGTGTGGGCGCCCACGGGCTTTGGTTTTGGCGGCCCCGTTTACTACCGGCCGGTGACGGCCGTGTGGGTCCGCAATGGCGGCACGCTCGGCATCGTTCCTCTGCATCCGGGAGACAAGCCGGGAAAGACCGCGCAGAACCTGAACCAGGGGATTTTTCCGGTTCAGAATTCACAGATTGCGCATTCCACTCTTGCGGCCGGCACGGAAAAGTGGTCGGTCTTGAAGAAGGGCCCAACGGAAGTGGTTTCTTCAAATCTCGCTGCCAGTGCGCCGCCTTCGCGGGTATCGCGCACGATTGTTGGCGGGGCAGCCGGGAGCCGCGTGGTCACACTTGGCCGCAATTCTTCGATCTCGTACGATGCGCGCGAGCATCGCTATGTTAACAACGTAAATTCTCCCGCAGCTCCTACGAGTGAAGTTCGAACGGATGCGGCTCGAACGGGAACCACCACTCACGCCAACGGAACGCAGCCTGCCGGCAGTGCGAGAAACGGCGCGCTAGTTCAAGGGCCAACATCGACGCGTATGCCGGCAAAGCCAGGCGCCCCGGGTTCGCCGGCGATTCCGCAAGCGCCTGCCGCGGCTTCTGCGCGTGCGGGGGCCCCGCCCCGTGCTCCTGCAGTTCCTGCGCCCGCGCGCGGCGGTGGTTTCTCCAGTTCTGGAGGGAGTTTCCCCTCCGGCGGCGCATCGAGGGGAGGCGGCAGCTGGGGCGGGGGAGGCTCGCGGGCGGCTTCTGCCGGATCAGCAGGGCACCCGGCCGCCAGTGGCGGAGGCGGCCACCCGCACTGACGCACAGCCAGTCTTCGTTCTGGTTCTTTATTTTTCTGGCGTAGCCCCGGTTTTCAAGCTTGCCCGCCGCAGGAGGGCCGGCCTATTGTGTTTGTTCCCCAACAACGGGCTGCGCAAAAATCATTCCCGCATAACCGACGACCGCGTCCCGGTCACCATTCACATCACCAGACGTTGCATACCGCACGACTTCGCCGCTCGTTACGCCGAGTTCTTTCATTGCCGTGAGCATCACAACGGCGGGCCCCAGTCCGCACATGGAAATTTTCTCCTTGCGGCAGACCTCGAATAATCCTCCGGCGTCCACGGCCTTCATCCGATCGATCGCTTTCGCATCTTTGATCCGCGTTGTCTCGTCGGGCTCGTAATGATTCATGTCCGACGAGGTGACGATTAGAATTTCTTCCCGGCTTTCTTTGATCACCTGCGCGATTCCCATTCCCAGTTTCTGCAACTCCTCGAAGCGCAACGTTCCCACCGCCACCGGCACAAAGGAAAAACCGGGATCAAGGATTTGCAAGAAAGGGATTTCCACTTCGAGTGAGTGCTCGCGGCTGTGGGCCACGCCGTCTTCCCGCAGGCCTGGACAAGCTGCCTTGATTTGCTGCGCCAACATTTCATCCAGCGGTGCGTCGCCGAGTGGAGTTCGCCACGCGCCTTCAGAGAGAATCGCGAGATCTTCGCCTGCCGGCGAATGCCGCACTCCCAACACTAGGATCCGCTTGGGAAATAGAATTCGTGAAAATACGGCTCCCGCTACGCCGCCGGAATAAATGTATCCGGCGTGGGGAACCAGACAGGCGCGGACGCGCGTTTTCCTGGCTCCAGGATCTTCCGCGGTAAATTTTCGAACCAGGCGGGTCAGTTCACGGGGATCGGCGGGATAAAACTGTCCGGCTACAGCAGGCAGGCGCAACATTTTACCCTCCGGGATCAGAGGGGCTTCGACGGTTTGCCTTTGAACTTCACGACCTTCATCGACTGCGGGTCATACTCCAGCTTGACCTTGTCGCCATACTGGTAGCCGCCCTTGTCGATGATCTGTTGCATCTTTGCGGAGGCCGCTTCGCTGAGCGGAAACGTCTGGATGCTCAAGTCGTTGCCCATCGCCTTCACCGTAATCTGCACGCTGTTGGCAAGCAAAACTGTGCCTTCAAACTTTGCCAAGCCGGTGGGTTTTGGTTTCGGCTTCACGGCACTGATGATGATCGGGGCCACCTCGCTTGCGATAATCGGCGCCGTCACAATTGGATCTTGCGCCGCCGCGCGCGAAACTGCCATCGTCCCCAGAAGCAGGGCGCTTGCAGACGCGATTTGGAGCAACTTTTTCATTCGATATCGTCGGTGGCAATCCGCAGCGACTTCAAAAACCGCACGTCCTGTGGCGTCATCGTGAGTCTCGCCACCGGCTTCTTGTCCGCATCCTGGTCCATCGATTCCTGGTCCACCTGAATGCGCAGCGACTCAAGGAAACGCCGGTCCTGGGTGGTGATGCGCGGTCCGTCTTCGGTCTGGCCATCGCGCTTCGCCAATCCGATCGTTGCATCCAACTTCAACACAATGTCGTAACCATGCGCGCGCACTCCTGCAATCGCCCCTGTGATCCTGTCGGATTCGGACACAGTGTCGTTGATCGCATGTCCAAGCTCGCGCAAGAGATTTTTGAGATGATCGTCGAGTTGCAAGGCCGGCTCCCCAGTACTTCAATTCTGATTCTAGGCCTACATGAAATACGATACAAGTTGGCTTCTCGGGCTTGTCGTCAATCTGTCCATAGCCGCAAACCTGTCCTTGTGGCCGGGGTCCGGGAAGGTTTATCCGCGAGTCTTGGGTTAAAATGCATTAATGCCCACGCCATCGCCAGCCGCGTTGCCGCCAAACGAACCGCGCGGTTTTCGCCGCCTTTGGCGCACCGTAAAACAGGTATTTCACGAAGTGGTCGGCGCGATGTTTGCCGTTCTGGCGCTTGGCTGGCTCAACTCCGCGTTTCGTGCATGGACCCGCGACGTCGCTTATTGGCTGATCGCAATGGCCGTCGCCGTTGCAGGCGTCTTCGTTGTCTTTGCCGTCAGTTCCTTTCGCCGCTCGCGCCAGTTATAGTCTTGGGAGGCCATCCGCTTGCCTGGCCACTCTTCGATCCGCTCCGGAACGGGTTTTCGCATGTCTGATCGCAAGGCCAAATCCAGCGCCGCCCCAGAACGCAAGACGCGGTTCACCACGCTTTCCGGGCTTCCCATCGAGCGCCTGTATTCCGAAGAGTCGCTTCCTGGCTGGAATCCTGACGAAGCCCTCGGGTATCCGGGCGAATTTCCTTACACGCGTGGCATTTATCCCACGATGTACCGCGGCCGTTTCTGGACCATGCGCCAATACGCCGGGTTTGGCTCCGCCGCTGAATCCAACAAGCGTTATCGTTATCTGCTCAGCAAGGGCCAAGCGGGACTCTCAGTCGCATTCGATTTGCCCACGCAGATCGGCATGGACTCCGATCATTCTTTAGCGCTCGGCGAAGTTGGCAAGGTCGGCGTGGCCATCGATTCATTGGAAGACATGGAACTGCTCTTCGATCAGATTCCGCTCGAAAAGGTTTCCACTTCGATGACCATCAACGCGACAGCCGCAATTCTGCTTTGCCTTTACGTGGCGGTTGCCAAAAAGCAGGGCGCTGACCTTAAGAAACTTTCCGGCACCACGCAAAACGACGTCCTGAAGGAATACATCGCCCGCGGTACGTACATCTATCCCGTGCAGCACGCCATGCGCATCGTTACCGATATTTTCGGCTGGTGCCGCGACTCGCTTCCCAAGTGGAATACCATCTCCATTTCCGGTTATCACATTCGCGAAGCCGGCTCGACCGCCGTGCAAGAAGTTGCCTTCACTCTCGCCGACGGCATCGCCTACGTCGAAGCGGCTCTCCGCGCCGGCCTGGCAATTGACGAATTCGCCCCGCAGCTTTCCTTTTTCTTCAACGCCCACAATGACCTGTTGGAGGAAGTTGCCAAGTTCCGCGCCGCGCGCCGCCTGTGGGCCAGGATCATGAGTGACCGTTTTCACGCCCGGGATCAACGCTCGCTTTTGCTGCGTTTCCACGCGCAAACCGCCGGCTCTTCGCTGACCGCGCAACAGCCGGAGAACAACATTGTGCGCGTGGCCATCCAGGCGCTTGCCGCGGTGCTGGGTGGTTGCCAGTCGTTGCACACCAACTCCATGGACGAGGCCCTGGCGCTGCCCACCGAAGAATCCGCGCTCATCGCGTTGCGCACGCAGCAGATCATCGCCAATGAAACCGGTGTCGCGAATGCCATCGATCCCGTAGCCGGCTCCTATGCAATCGAAGCGCTCACCAACCAAATCGAAGAGCGGGCACAGGATTATTTGGCGAAGATTGACGCGATGGGCGGCATGATCAAGGCGATCGAATCGGGCTTCGTGCAATCAGAGATTCAGCGCGCCGCGTACGACTTCCAGCGCGCCGTCGAAACCAGGGAACAAGTCGTGGTGGGCATGAATGATTTTGTCGCCAACGAGGAACGCGGAATCCCGACTCTGCAAATCGACGCTGAAATCGAGCGGAACCAGGTGCATCGCTTGCAGGCCCTGCGCGCCAAACGCGACTCCTCCAAAACCAACGCAGCCCTCTCCGAGCTAGAACGCCGCGCCCGCACCAGCGAAAACCTTCTCCCCGCGATTCTCGCCGCCGTCGAAGCCTACGCCACCGTCGGCGAAATCTCGGACGCCCTCCGCCGCGTCTACGGCGAATACCACGAATCTGTCGTCATCTGAGAGTTCGCCGCGGTCGAGCGTATTCTTCCCGGACCTTGCAGACTGTTCTTTCGACACGCTCGCTTCTCTGCCCCAAAGCACAGCTATTTTGCTTCATCCTGTGTAGTATTCTTTTTCTGAGTGCTTCATGAAACTGATTCTCGCCTCCTCGTCTCCGCGCCGCGCTGAAATTCTCGCCAATGCGGGTCTGCCTTTTTCCGTTCTTTCTTCCGCGGTGGATGAGTCGCCCTATCCGGGTGAAACGCCGGCGGCGCTCGTCCAGCGGCTAGCGAATGCCAAGGCGGATCTCGTCACGGCCCGCGCCATTGGCCCGGCGATCATTCTCGCTGCCGACACTGTCGTCGTTTTAGATGACAAAATTCTCGGCAAGCCCAGTTCCGTTGAAGACGCGCGACACATGCTCCAGCAACTCTCCGGCCGCACGCACTCCGTTCTGACCGGAGTGGCCCTGGTTCGGCTTCCCGATGGCGAGCGGCGCCAATTCATCGAGTCCACATTGGTTCATTTCCGGCCGATCACAGACGAAGAACTTTCTTCGTATCTCGCCACTGAGGAGCCTTACGATAAAGCCGGCGCGTACGCCATCCAGGGACAGGCCGGGCGATACATCCCCCGCATCGAAGGCTGCTATTTCAACGTAGTCGGCCTTCCGCTTTCTCGGGTCCTGACCGAACTAAAGGGCTTGGGCTGGCCCGAAGGCAAATTCGCCGAGTAATTCCTGCAAAACAAAAGGCTCCCACTTTCGCGGGAGCCTTCGCCACTCTTTCAAATCGTTGTTGCTGCCGTTTACTTCTTCTCTTCTGTGGGCTTCTCGGCCGGCGGCTGCGCTTGCGGTGGCGGCTGTGGGGTCGTTGATGTGCCGCTAATGCCGTCCTTAAAACTCCGAATGCCTTCGCCCAGGCCCTTCATCACTTCCGGGATGCGGCGCCCGCCAAAGAAAATCAGCACAATGGCCAGCACGATTAACCAATGGAAAATACTGAATTCACCCATGAACTGCCTCCGCGGCCTCTAACTTCGCGCTCCTTCAACCTAGCGCAATCGCTTGCGCTCAGCAAGCTTACGCCGCCACTCTCCCCTATAGGATAACACGCTCGTCCCCGGCACGGCGTGTTTGCCGCTGCCGGTCCAGGTACTCCAGCAGTGGAATGGCGTACTTTCGCGTGATACCCGTCAACTCCTTGAAAGCGGGTACGCCAATCCGCTCGCCTTTCGATTTCTTGTACTGAGCCAGAAGTCCAGTCAGCGCGTTGAGCGCGTCACGATGAAAAATCAGGTCTGCCGAAACGCGCACCAATACTTTTTCCCGCAGCAGGATTTGCAACAACTTCTCGGCTCGCGCGGTCTCTATTTTGAGTTGCGCAAGAACTTCCTTCACCGAAGGCACCGCGAGCCCCGCCTTCGCAAACGCTTCCGTAATCTGCTCCCGCGCGCGCACCTCCTCCGGTGCCAGCGTTATTTCCGTTCCCGCCTTCTTGATGAACTCTCCCTGCAGAGTGATCTTTTTTTGCTCCAGCAACAACTGAAGCGCCGCGGCGAAAGTTTCCGCGCGCACGCGCCGCCCCAGGCTGGCCTTCAATTCCTCACGTGAAATTCCAGGCAGCAGGGGATTTTCCTTGTGAAAGCGCTCCACCCTGGCCAGCAGCTTTTTGCCGATTTCCGCGAACCTTGTTTCATCAATCAGGATCAGTGGTTGGTTGGAAACGATGCGTATGAGATTCTTGTCCGCGAGCGTTTTTGCCGCAGACTCGATTTCTCCCTCGAGCCAACCCGTCCGGACAATGATCTCTTCGGCGGTGATTCCGAGAATATTTCTTTCCGCCATCGACCGCAGAATCTCTTCCCGCGAACCTTTTTCTAGGTTAGTTAGAAATTGGGCGCGACCAGTGTCTTTCGCGGAAAAACGCCTCGCTAATGGGTCAAGCACCACGCCGCCGCCAATTGTCACCACCGGCGAAAATTGCCGCACGATGAACCGGTCGCCACGGACCAGCACAGCCTCATCCTGCAAACGGATCTGCGCCAGCGCGCTTCCCCCCGGAGCCGCTTCCCGCGCGCCCAGCAGATACACTTCGCCAATTGTTTCGAGAGTTCCAGCGTGGAAATGCACCTGTGCCCGGTGCTTAAGCGGGGGAGCGCCGGGCAGAAGTTCCAGCCGCACATCCCCGCGCCGAGTCGTTCGCAAGCGCCCGCGCGAGGTAAGAACCATTCCGCGCTGAATGGCTGCGTGTTCAATGCCAGCGAGATTTACCGCCGTGCGCTGACCCGCTTCCGCACGCTCCACGCTTTTGCCGCCGGTCTGCAGTCCGCGCACTCGCAGTAGTTTTCCGGGGGGCAAGAGTTCCACTTCGTCGCCCACAGCGACGTGTCCCGAAAAAAGTGTGCCGGTCACAACGCTTCCGAATCCCTTTACCGCGAAGGACCGGTCAATCGGCAGTCGGAAATATCGCCCCGTATCCTTGGCGCTTATTTCTCGCGCGGCCTCTCGTAATGCCTTCTTCAGGTCCGCAAGACCATGCTGGGTCTTCGCGCTGACTTCGACGATCTGCGAGCTCGCGAGGAAAGTTCCCTTAACAAACTCTTCGAGCTCCATGCGCGCCAGTTCGCGAGTATCGCTGTCCACCAGGTCGCTCTTTGTCAGCGCGATCACACCGCGCTGCACTCCCAGCAGCCTGCAAATATCAAAATGCTCCCGGGTCTGCGGCTTGATCAATTCGTCCGCCGCGATCACCAGCAAAACCAGGTCAATCCCGGAAGCCCCCGCAAGCATGTTTTTTACAAACCGCTCGTGCCCCGGCACATCGACGAAACCGTACCGCACGCCTTCCTCTTCCAGGAACGCGAAACCCAGATCAATCGTGATTCCGCGGCGCTTCTCCTCTTCCAGGCGGTCCGGATGCGTGCCCGTCAGCGCCTCGATCAATGTGGATTTCCCATGATCGATATGACCGGCGGTCCCGACGATGATGCTCTTGGTGGAATTACTCATGAATGCAAAGGAAGAAGATGCTGACCGATCTCACGGAACTCGCGCTCTCAAGACTTCGTTGATGCGATTTCGTCCACAATTTCCTGAGCTGCGGCTCGCGGGTCCGCTGCCGTCAGGATCGGGCGCCCGACCACGATGAAATCCGCCCCGGCGCGGATCGCCTCGCGCGGCGTTGCTGTGCGGGCCTGATCATCTTTTTGCGAATCCGTGTCTTTGCCCTTGGGCCGCACACCCGGCGTCACAATCAAAAAATCCCGGCCGCAGGCTTTGCGAATGGCTTTAGCTTCCTGCACGGAAGCCACTACGCCGTCTACACCCGCTTTTTGGGCGAGCTTCGCAAGCTTCACCACGCGCGAATTGGGCGGCCCGCCAATCCCCACTTCGCGAACTGTCTTCGCATCCATGCTGGTGAGCAATGTAACGGCGAGCAGCCGCGGACGATCTGCCCCCATGGGAACGCCGGCGCTAACAGCCTGCGCCGCAGCGTGCATCATCGCAGTTCCGCCCAGGGCATGAACATTTACCAGTTGCAAGCGCGGCAAAGCCGCCGATGCCAGCACGGCGCCTGCGACTGTATTCGGTATGTCGTGGAATTTCAGGTCGAGGAAAATGTCAGCGCCAAGCTTCGCTACCTGGCGAACAGCTTCCGGCCCGGCGGTGGTAAAGAGTTGGCTGCCGATCTTGAACATGCCAACAAGGTCGGATATCTGGCTCGCAAATCTTAGTGCTGTGGACAGGGAATCGAAGTCCAGCGCGACGATCAGGCTGCTTCGTGGATGGGCATCAAAAGTCGTCAAGGTCGGGGACGCGCCCGAAGTTTGTCAGTTCTGGCTTGCGTCGTCTCGAGTTCGCTTCGGCGGCAGCTGCATCAGTTCCAGCCGCACCTGGCTGACTCCCGAGTGGATCAGGCCAATCTTCCGGGCTACCCGATAGGATACATCAATTTCGCGTCCTTCCTGATAGGGACCCCGGTCATTAATACGAACAACTTCAAACTTGCCGTTGCGGGTGTTTACGACTCGCACCCAGGATCCGAACGGGAGGTTCGGGTGGGCGGCCGTCAGGCTTTCGGCGTTGAACCGCTCGCCGTTCGCGGTCTTCTTTCCGTCAAAGTTGGGGCCATACCAACTGGCGTTGCCAACCCATACCTTGATCGGCTTTACCGGCTCGCTCTTCAAAGCCACCAAGGGTGCTTCCATTGCGGGTGCAATCAAGAACATCAACGGCACCCAACGAATCGCGGCCCATGCAACAAAGAGTGGTCGTCTCATAGTGTGTTTAATCCGCTACAAACTAACAAAAAGTGTATCAAAAAAGCCGCATTATGTCAACCATTTTCTCTGGAAAACTTACCTCTTAACTCGTTGAAATTGAACATATTAATGTCCTTTAGGCCCTTCTCCAAACTGCCCGCAATTGCCTCACTGGCCTTTGGGTCAGAGAAGCTGGCCGTTCCGACCTGTACTGCCGTGGCTCCTACGCTGACGTAATCAAGAACGTCGGCGACGGTTTCCACCCCTCCCAAACCAAGGATCGGTATGTTCACCGCCTTACTCACCTCCCAGACGAGTCGGAGTGTAATCGGTTTGATGGCTGGGCCGGAGAGACCGCCCGTCACGTTCCCCAAGACGGACTTTTGGGTCCTAAAATCGATCGCCATTGCCGGAAAAGTATTGGCTACAGTAAGGGCGTCGGCCCCTGCCTCCTCGGCCGTTTTGGCAATAAGTCCAATGTCTGTAACAAGAGGCATCAGTTTTACCCAGAGCGGCCTTTTCTGTGCTGCCTTCCGCGCCGCCCCAACTACCTCTTCTACAAGAGCAGGGTCACTGCCGAACTGCATGCCACCCTTCTTGACGTTTGGGCAGGAAATATTGAGCTCATACGCGGAAATTCCCTCCGCATCTTCGAGCCGCCGGATGACTCCGACGTAATCTTCCTGACAGACACCAAAAACATTCACGATCACGTGAGTGTTGTATTTTCGCAACAGTGGGAGTTTGTCTTTGATGAAAGCTTCAACGCCGACGTTCTGCAATCCGACAGCGTTCAGCATTCCGGACGGAGTATCAGAGAGCCTTGGGGCGGGCGCGCCTTCGATGGGTTGCAGAGAAATTCCTTTGGTGACAAAGCCGCCGAGGCGATTCAAGTTCACCAGATGGGTGAACTCCAGCCCATATCCAAAGGTTCCGCTGGCGGCAATGATGGGATTAGCGAGGCGCAGAGCGCCAACCTGCACGCTGAGGTCAACGCGGTTGGAAGGATTCACTCTCCGGGAGGATATCACGAACCGGGGCCCCCAGGTCCGGTCCCGTAGCTGGGGCCTTCAGGCCTGGAAAATCACCCCTGAAGGGATGAGCTACAGGATTTCCGGCGCGTCCACTACTGCTTTGGCGGCTTCTTCAGCGCTTCGGCCAGCACCCTGCCATCCCGCGTTGCCAAAGTCACTCCTGTCAGAGCGCCCAAGGTAGGAGCAATATCCGCCGGCGTCACCGGCTCAAAATATTCTCCCGGCTGAATCCCAAACCCCATGAAAAACACCGGCACATGCTGATCGTAGTTGTACGGTGTCCCGTGCCCAGTCCCCGTGACGCGTTTGCTACCCTCCGCTGAGCTGTCCGTCAACCAGTAAGGCTTCTGCAAGATATAAAGGTCACCGCTGCGGCCCGCAAAGTAGCTCAGCACCGCCGCCTTCCGCGTCTGAGCAATCGGCGTCGTTCCGTTACCCAACTCTTCCGCGCGGTAAACCGCCGCCACTCCTGGCATGGTGGAAATCGCATCCAGAATTGCCTTCATGGCTGCTGGATCTGCTTTCAACCGCTCATAAATTCCCTCTGAAAAATAAACCTCATTGCCCGCGATGTGGGCAATCGCCGGCTTTGTGTAATTCAGCGGCTCCAGCGCCTTTTCGATCCGCGCTTGCAATTCCGGCAAACTCAGGACTCCCGCATCCACGCCGGTCTTTTGCATATCCGCTGGAATCGGGGCCACGCCGTGATCCGCAGTCAGCGCTACCACGTAATTTCCCGCCCCTACATTCTTGTCCAGAAATGCAAAGAGATCTCCCAGATCCTTATCCAATCGAACAAGAATGTCCTGAATCTCCCGGCTCCGTGGACCGAAGGTGTGACCAACGTAGTCGACCGATGAATAGCTCACTCCCAGAAAATCAGTCCCTTTGCTCTTTCCAAGTCCAATCGAATCCACGGCCGTTTCCGCCAATTTCGTCAGATAGGTATCGGCAAACGGGCTGGTGGCCCATTGTTCGTAAAAGGCTGCGTCCGGCGCGGCGCTGCCTTCTTTGCCGCGCAGGGCATGGGGAAACGTTGTCGTCCACCCGTCCAAGGCTCTCGCTCCAACGGCAGTTTCGTCGTAGAGATAAGCGGTTTGCGGTAACAACAGCGACCAGGTCTTCCCATAATCCTGGGCAACGGGATTTTTCTTTGCGAACTCCTCCACAAACGGCATGGTCTCGAACACGGATGAAGTTACCAAAGTGCCCGGCGGATCGATCCAGGTCGCCGAAGAGCCCTTGTGTCCCGCCATGGTGATTGCCGACCGCGCCTTGATGGAAAACGTTACGACCCGGGCGGCGCCGCCGGTCTGAAATTTCAACTCCTCGGCAAACGCCGGCAACTGCATCCTCCACGCTGAATCCCCGCCTTTTGTGGTGCCGCCCGCATACGCCGAATTTTTCACATTTGGGTCGCTCGTGCAGGTGACCATCTTCTGCTGCTCGCGATCCCACCAGGCGTTTGCCACCATCCCATGGCTCGCAGGAAACGATCCCGTCGAAATCGTAGAATGGCCCGGGCAGGTCTCCGTGGCTGCATACGGATATGCGGCTGCGCGGAACCAGGCGCCCTCTGTCAGCAGCCGCTTCAGCCCTCCGGTCCATTGCCCGCGAAACTTGTCCACATAATCGCCGCGCATCTGGTCCACCACCAGCAGCACCACCAATTTTGGCTTGGTTGGCTTCTCCACTTTCTTGATCGCCTGCGTTTTCGATCCCTGCGCCCCTGCTCCGATCGCCAGAAGCGCGGTGCCGATCGCCGTCAATGCGAGTACTTTGCAAATTCGCGATCCCGATTCCTTCCTCAGCCCCATTTGCATCTCCTTGTTCAATTCCGCGAAAGTCTAGCACGCTGCCTTATTTCCGGTGTGAACCTCCTTTCATGTTCGCTCAAGCACTTCCGGTTTTCCCGACTTGTGCTAGCATTACGCGAACATGCGCATCGTCGAAAAATCGCAATTGATGTCCGCGGCCGAAATCGACCGCACTCTGCAGCGCCTTGCCCACCAGATTGTCGAAAAAAGCGGAGGCACAAAGAGCCTGGCTCTCATCGGTATCCGTCGACGGGGCGTGCCACTCGCCCAGCGAATCGCCCGTGCCATGCGCGGAATCGACGGCGTCGACGTCCCCGTCGGCACGCTGGACATCACCCTCTATCGCGACGACCTCTCAAAGGTTGCGCCTCAGGCCGTCTTGCAGTCCTCCGATATCTCCTTCGCCGTGGACAGCATGGACCTTGTTCTCGTCGATGACGTGCTCTACACCGGCCGCACTATCCGTGCCGCCATGAACGGCCTGTTCGACCTCGGCCGCCCGAAGCGTGTCTCCCTTTGCGTACTGATCGATCGCGGCCACCGGGAAATGCCCATCGAAGCTCAATACGTCGGCCGCACGGTCCAGACCAGCGACACGGAAATCATCGAGGTTCGGCTCATCGAAATTGATAAGGAAGAGCGCGTCGTCCTCGTCGACCGAGTCGATTAAACTCGTTCGAACCCTGCTACGCTTGTCATCCCGAACTCGCGCAGTTTGCGAGTGAGGGACCTGCTTTTGCTTCCTGATCGCTGTTAGCTGCTATCTATCTCTTTGCGTCCCCGCCTCCATCGCGTAAACTATCCAATCAGACGAGGCGCGCTCCTCCTCGCGTGCGATCGAGTGCAAATTTGACCTATCGTTTTCGCGATCTGCTGGCTCTTGAACCGCTCTCCGCGGACGAACTCACCTTCATTCTCGATCAAGCCAAACCGTTCCAGGAAATCCAGCGCCACCCCCTCAAAAAGCTCGCCACTCTCCGCGGTAAGACAGTCGCCCTGGCCTTCTTTGAAAATTCCACGCGCACGCGCCTAAGCTTTGCTACCGCCGCCTCGCGCCTCGGTGCGGACACCATGAACCTTCAGGCCGAAGCCTCCAGCCTAAAAAAAGGTGAAACTCTTCTCGACACCGCCAACAACCTAAACGCCATGCGGCCGGACTGCTTTGTCATGCGCCATTCCTCCTCCGGCGCGGCCGATTTTGTGGCCCGGCATCTGGAGATTCCGGTAGTCAACGCCGGTGACGGCACCCACGAGCATCCTTCCCAAGGCCTCCTGGACGCGCTGACCATCCGCGATCGCATCGGCCACCTGAACAATCTCAATGTCACAATCCTCGGGGACATCGCGCACTCCCGCGTCGCGCGCTCCAACATCCATCTCCTTGGAAAGTTCGGTTGCCGCTTCACTCTTTGCGGGCCGGCGATGTGGGTTCCCCGCGAACTGGAAAAAATCGGCCCGCCGGGCACGCCCATCCGCTGCGTGTATCGTGTCGAAGAAGCTCTCGAAGACGCCGACGTGATCATCGTCCTTCGCGTGCAAACCGAACGCCTGCACGAACCGTCTCTTTCGCAAAGCGATTACATCCTGCTTTATCAACTCAACGCCGAGCGCATGAAACTCGCCAAGCCCGAAGCCCTGATTCTTCATCCCGGGCCTATCAACCGCGGCATGGAAATTACTCCCGAAGTTGCTGACGGCCCGCAGTCCGCCGTTCTCGAACAGGTCACCAACGGCGTCGCCACTCGTATGGCCATTCTCTACCTGCTGATGGTCGGCGCCTCGGAAGGCACGCATCCGGCTCTTGAAATGAAATCCGACGCCAAATCCAAGGAATCTGCGCATGCTTCTGATTAAGAACGGCCGCGTCCTCGATCCCACATCCAAAACTGACGCGGTCCGCGACGTCCTCCTCGACGGAGAAACCATATCCGAAATAGCCGCACCCGGAAAAATTTCCCGTGCCAACGGTGCTGAAGTGTTTGACGCCGCCGGCCTCGTCGTCACTCCCGGCTTTATTGACATGCACGTCCACCTTCGCGAACCGGGGCAGGAGAATTCCGAAACCATAGAGACGGGCACCAAGGCCGCCGCGCGTGGCGGATTCACCGCCGTCTGCTGCATGCCCAACACCAGGCCCGTCAACGACAATGCCTCTATCACCCGCTTCATCGTGGATCGCGCCAGGGTTCATGGCCACGTCCGCGTCTGGCCCATCGGCGCCGCCAGCATCGGCAGCAAGGGAGAAGACATTGCCGAAATTGCGGCCATGCGCGACGCAGGCATCGTTGCCGTCTCTGACGATGGAAAACCCATCGCCACCGCCAAACTGGCGCGGCAGATTATGGACTACTGCCGCAGCCTCGATCTCCCCGTGATCGAGCATGCCGAAGACGTTTCTCTTGCGGCTGGCGCCGTCATGCGCGAAGGCATCGCCTCCACGCGTCTGGGGCTTTCCGGGATGCCCGCCGCAGCGGAATCCGTCTGCGTTGCGCGCGACGTTCAGATCGCGGAGCTTACCGGCGCGCGTCTCCATATTGCACACCTATCGGCAAAAGCTTCTCTCGAACAAGTCCGCTTCGCCAAGAAGCAAGGCTTGCGCGTCACCTGCGAAGTCACTCCGCACCACTTCACGTTGATCGACGAGGATGTCACCTACGACTCCCGCTTCAAGATGAATCCGCCGCTCGCCGCTCGCGAAGATCGCGAAGCGCTCCTAGCCGGCCTCGCCGACGGCACCGTTGACGCCATCGCCACCGATCACGCCCCACACGAACCGGCGATTAAAGATGTAGAGTTCGACAAAGCGCCTTTCGGCATTCTTGGATTCGAAACTGCCGTTGGCCTCGCTCTCGAGCAACTGGTGCACACGAACCGCATCCCGCTCATGCGCATGGTCGAACTTTTCACCACCGGCCCGGCCCGCGTTCTCGGCAAGGAGCGTAAACTCGCCGCCGGCGAACCCGCCGATCTCACGATTTTTTCTTTGGATCGTCCCTGGACGTTCCGCGTGAAGGAAAGCCCCAGCAAATCGCGCAACTCTCCGTTTGACGGCCGAACCTTCAAGGGCGGCCCCGCAGCCACCATCGTCTCCGGCAAAATCGTTCACCGCGCGTAATCGTCTAGTGCGCTACCCAATGATGGGTTCTCTTCGTTCCAACATCCGCAAAATCCAATAACTTCCGGCCGCCGCCGCAATATGCTTAATCGTGTGGCCACTCATAACATTCCCGAGCGAGAAAATCTGGTTGTCGAATGCCTCCGTGATCTTTGCGAGCACGTAAAATCCTGCTAGCACCGCCAAGTCGCTTCCCCGCGTGTACCGGGGTTTCAGGAACAGCGCCAAAATCACTGCTAGCAAGGCGTAGAGCTGCACGGCTGCGTAAAATCGCAAGTCGCCTTGCCCTTGCACCTCACTCCAGCGCCATTGAAAGACACTCGCCACCCCGATCGCCAGCAGGAACGGCAGCAGCGTTAAACCCACGCGGACGCTGATTCGTTCTGCAACCAGAGCGGCGACCAGGCTCATGAAGACAATCGTCATTGGCAGGCGATCCCACACCAGGCGCCCATTGTCCGGTGCCAGGTGGTAATACGAGGACCCCACCGCCGTGAGCAATAATCCAAAGAAAATAATGAGATATGGCCACTTCTCTCTTTGATCCAGAAAACGAATCGGGCTCCACCGGCGCTGCAGCGCAACCAGGCCCATAATGCCGACAATCGCGAACCCTGCGTTCGACGTGACGTCCCCGAAGTTGGGAATACCCAGCCATCCTCGATGGTCGGCGAAGTTGTGATAGGCGGAAGGCTGTGGAACCCGGGGTAGCAAGGTCGCGATAACAAGCAGCAAGGCTGCAAGCCCCGCCATCAGAATGCCGCCCAGCTTTCTTGAATCCAAGAATCCTCCCGGCTTATGCATAGTGCCAATTTCAAAGGATAACTTTGCTTCCCGTTGGTTAGAATTATCCGTCAGATTGCCAGTCACTCAACTGCCATTTGCCGCTGAGCATTAGCTATTAGCTGAATTGTTCCCCGTACCTCTACACTTGATGGATCAGGCTCCATGCGCTTCCCCGTAACAATTCGTTTTCTGCTCATCGCCTGCCTCGGCTTGATCGCCGTTCTCTCGGCGCGTGCTCAGTCGGAGCGCATCCTCGACTACCAGAGTGAGCTCACGCTCGAGGACGACGGCTCCTTGCAGGTGACGGAGACCATCACGGTAATGAGCACAGGCCACCAAATTCGCCACGGGATTTTTCGCGATTTCCCCACAAGCTATAAGGATCCCTACAATAATCGTTACGCCGTCGGGTTCGAGATGCTTTCCGCCACGTGTGATTCCGCTCCCGAAAAATTCCGCGTTGAGGACCAGTTCAACGGCAAGCGCATCTACCTCGGCAACCCCAACGCCCTCGTCAGCCCCGGCCGGCATGTTTACACCCTCACTTACACCACCAACCGGCAACTCGGATTCTACAAGGATCACGACGAACTCTTCTGGAACGTCACCGGCAATGGCTGGGATTTCCCCGTCGATGCCGCAGGCGCGACGGTTCATCTTCCCGGTATTATTCCCGCGGACAAGGTCACTTTCTCCGGCTTCACTGGTCTGAAAGGTTCGCGCGAATCGCAGCTCACTCCCTCCAGGGAAGGCGACGCTTTCCAGTTCACCGCCAAACGCGCCCTCGCCCCACACGAAGGTCTCAGCGTCCTGCTGATGTGGCCCAAGGGCTACGTCACTCCTCCGACTTTTTCGCAAAGCCTGGAATTCTTCTTCCGCGACAATCGCGGCGCTCTGCTGCTCGCCTCCGGTTTTCTCGTCACCTTGCTCTACTACCTCATCGCCTGGTCGGCCGTCGGTCGCGATCCTGCTCGCGGCGTCATCATGGCACTCTACGAGCCGCCCGCGAATCTTTCTCCCGCCGCGATGCGTTACTTGATGCGGATGGGTTACGACAATAAGACTTTTGCCGCGGCCATCCTCGACATGGCCGTGCGCGGGTTCCTGAAAATCGCTGACGAGTCCGGCGCATACAGGCTCACACTCACCGGCAAGGACGAACGCGTCCTCACTCTCGACGAAAAACAAATTGCCTCAACGCTTTTCGAAGGACGGCAGGAAGTTCTGCTACAGGAGACGAATCACACGTTAATCAAGAGCGCCATGATTGCGACGCAAAAGTGGCTCAAGACCGCCGAAGAAAAGACCTACTTCCTCGCCAATTCACGCTATCTGATTCCCGCTTTTTTCATTTCCTTGCTGGTAGCGCTCGCCTATTTCGCGAGTCTTGGCTTTGCTGGAACGATTGGCGGGTTGTTCATGGCCTTATGGCTCACAATCTGGACTGTCGCCGTCTCCGCACTGGTCCTCGGCGCTTTGACTGCCTGGAGGGAAGTCCTTCGTGGCGGCAATTCCGCGCTTGTAAGTGGCGGCAGAGCTTTCCTTCTCACTCTTTTCGCCCTCCCTTTTCTGGGCGGCGAAGCCTTAGGACTGTTTTTTCTCACAAAACTTACGTCGCTTTCCTTTGGGGTGTTTCTGATTGCCACGGGAATTCTTCACGGCGTTTTCGTACACCTGATGAAAGCCCCCACTTTCGCCGGACGCCGGCTGATGGATCAGGTGGAAGGCTTCAAGCTGTTTCTCGCCTCCGTGGACGGCGACCGCCTGAATCGCCCCGCGCCTCCTCAACAAACACCCGAAGTGTTCGAGAAATTCCTGCCTTACGCCCTGGCACTGGACGTGGAACAAGCTTGGGCCAATAAATTTTCCGGGATTCTTGCTGCTGCGGGAACGGCTCCGGCCGGTTCCGGCGATGGGTACACGCCATCGTTCTATTCCGGGTCTTCCTGGAACACTTTCAGCGGCGCGGGATTTGTTTCGTCTTTCGGAAGTTCACTCACCAGCGCGATCTCGTCCGCTTCATCCGCGCCCGGTTCGGGTGGCGGTGGCGGGAGCGGCGGATCCGGTGGAGGAGGGGGAGGCGGCGGTGGCGGAGGATGGTGAGGGAACTATTTCGGCCGAATCTCGCCCTTATCTTGAACCGACGCGCTGCACGTTAAATTGATCGCCTTGCGGCCAGGTCACTTTGTTTTTCTTTTTGCAGTAGGGGCAGATCGCTGTGCGTTCGACGTGTTTGCCCAATCCAGTGGATCCCACAATCCGCATGCCTCGCTGGCATCCCCTGCACCGAAAGATCTTCTGCATATACCCTCCTTGCCCTACTTGGCCCTTCAGAGGATGACTGCTCCGAAATTTCCCTCAGTGCGTGGCGGGCTCCGCGGCCGGGTGCAATCCGTGCTGCGGCACTTCATGCGTTCCCCGCGCCAGCGGCTCGATCTTCATGCGGTAAAAGTGGTCGAGCGGCAATCTGCCTTTGCCCACGGGGTATGCCTTTTCAATCGCCTTCATCACGTAGGCCTTTGCCAGCGTCGTTGCTTCCAGCAGTGATCGTCCCGCCGCCAGCTGCGCCGTAATCGCCGACGCGAACGTGCACCCCGTCCCGTGCGTGTTTTCGACCTTCACCCGGTCTCCGCCCAGGTGGTGCATCTCTTTCCCGTCGAACAGCACGTCAATAACCTTCTCCATGTGCCCGCCCTTCACAATCACGGCCTGCGCTCCCATCTCCACAAGCTTTCGCGCGGCCGCCTCCATGTCCGCCACATCCTTGATCGTCAACCCCGTCAACACTTCGGCTTCCGCAATATTTGGCGTAATCACGTTCGAGCGTTTCAGCAGTTCGGCGGAGACATAGTTGATCCCCCCGGCATCCAGCAATTCTTTGCCGCCTGTCGATTTCATCACCGGGTCATGCACCACGTGAGCGAACTTGTGCGCATCCAGAAATTCCGCCACTGCCACGGCGTTTCCCCGATTTCCCAGCATGCCAACCTTCACTGCCGCAATCTCGGAATCTTTCGCCAGCACTTCCAATTGTTCTCGTAACTCCGCGCTCGGTGTGTTGTGCACCGCTTCCACGCCCTGCGTGTTTTGCACCGTCAGCGAAGTGATCGCGGCCATCCCATAGCAGCCGTGCGCTGCGAATGTCTTCAGATCCGCGCCGACACCCGCGCCGCAACTCGGATCAAATCCTGCAATCGTCAGCAAAACCGGAGTCGCTGCGATTCCCTGCCCATGGAGATGACTCATGATGGTCTGTCTTTTGCCTCGTTCCGTGAAGAAAATAGCCGGTCACGTCTCTCTGGCCGCAAGGTTTTGTAATCCTGCGCCAAAAAACGGCCGGCATCTGCGAATGTACGCGCACTATTTTTTCTCCGCAAGGTAATTTTGCAAAAGAAAACCGAGTTTCAGCGGTTCAAGTCTGAAACTCGGCAGAGTATTAGGGGCAATTAAATTGTTCGAGTGCAAAGGCACCCGGTAGGACGGACTCTAAATCACGGGAACAAGCCGCGCACCAGCGTTGCTTCGGCCACGCGGCCGACCGCGACGCTCATCGCTGCGGCGCGGGGCGGCACGTGGTGCTTGCGCATCGCTTCGAGCATGTCGTGGAACGCGCGCGCCATGATCTTCTGCAGGCGCACATTCACTTCGTCGGAATCCCACAGCAGCCCTTCCTGGTTCTGCACCCATTCGAAATAGCTGACCGTAACGCCGCCAGCATTGGCCAGGATATCCGGCAACACGGTGATACCGCGCCGCGCCAGAATTTCGTCGGCATGAGGAGTGGTCGGGCCGTTCGCCGCTTCCGCAACGATCCGGGCCTTCACCGCTTCGGCGTTCTGCAGCGTGATGACGTTTTCGAGCGCCGCCGGCACCAGAATGTCGCACTTCATGGTCAGCAAATCGTCGTTCGAAACGCGCGAAGCCCCGGGCATCCCTACCACCGTCCCGGAACGCTCCTTGTAGCGAATCGCCTTGATCGGATCGATACCGCGCGAATTCGTCACGCCGCCGCGGGTGTCGCTCAGCGCGATAATCTTCGCCTTCTTGTCCGCCAGCAGCCGCGCCGCGGTTGCGCCGGCGTTGCCAAACCCCTGAATCGCCACGGTCGCACCACGCAGCGAAATCTTCTTCACCTTACAGGCTTCCTCGACCACATACACAAGCCCCTGCGCCGTCGCCTCCGCGCGCCCCATTGACCCGCCAATCGAAATCGGCTTGCCGGTCACCACGCCCGGCACGGTGTGCCCCACCATCATGGAATACGTATCCATGATCCAGGCCATGGTCTGTGAATCGGTATAGACATCCGGCGCGGGAATGTCCTGGTCCGGCCCGATGATGGGCAAAATCTCGCTGGCGAACCGCCGGGTCATCCGCTCCAGTTCGCTCTTCGACATGCGCTTCGGGTCGCAGATGATGCCGCCTTTGGCGCCGCCAAACGGCACGTTCACCACCGCCGTCTTCCAGGTCATCCACGCCGCCAGCGCCTTCACCTCGTCCAGCGTCACGCCAGGATGGTAACGAATGCCGCCCTTGCCCGGGCCGCGCGAAACGTTGTGTTGCACGCGGAACCCTGTCAGCACCTTTACCTGCCCGTTGTCCATTTTCGTTGGCAACGACACTTCCAACACGCGCTTCGGAGTACGCAACACCTGGCGCAGGCCTGGATCCAGCTTCAGCACCTCCGCCGCTATATCAAACTGTATCTGCGCGATGCGGAAAGGATTCAACTCCTCCCGCGGAGCGATTCGCGGCACCATTGGTGGAGCGCCCGTGGGTCGGGTTGGAACGGGGGGTTTTGCGACCGTGGCCATCAGCTTCGGTCCTTTCCTCTGCTCGTGTCTGAATTCGCCTGCGTGCTGCCGTGCTGCACTGCTCTTCGTTCAGAAAAACTCAGGCATTGGCCGCGAACTTCCTCGGCTCAACCATAAATTTGTTGCGGCATTCTTCGGAGCAAAAGAAGACCGGCTCTCCACCGCTGTGTTCCGCGATCGCCAGTCCTTCCGCCAAATGCATCCCGCAGACCGGGTCCCGCACCAATTTCCGGGACACCGCATCACTCGGCACATCAATCGGTTGTTGCCTGCCGGTGGCGGCACCGCCCATGCTGTTCACGATTCTCCGCAGCAGGGAAACGCTCCACGAAACGATCAGGACCCAAAAAAGAAACCGTAGAATGCGAGCGATAAATATCATCGGATTTGCACGCGCCGCCTGAGGCATTGGCAACATTTAGGCCTTTAGCAGCGTTGAGCCGAGTGTATGCAGGCCCTTCCGGGGAGTCAAACGAAAAGCTGTGGATTCAAGAAGTTGCGTGGCACGAAGAGCAGGCGAATTGGCTCGGTTCTAAAGCTGAAATCAGTGTAAGCATTTGTGAATCAATAAGTTACCGTCAATACGCCACCGAGGGGCCAGTAGAGCTATTTTGGCCCCGGAATTCGGTCAATTCCCATGTACGGCCTCAGAACTTCCGGGATTACGATGGAGCCATCCGCCTGCTGATAATTCTCCACGACCGCAATCCAGGTGCGTCCAACAGCCAGCCCAGAGCCGTTCAGTGTGTGCACGAACTCGCTCTTTCCGCCCCCCTTGGGCTTGAACCGGATACCCGCGCGCCGTGCCTGAAACGCTTCGCAGTTCGAGCAAGATGAAATCTCGCGGAACTCATTGCTTGAGGGCAGCCACACCTCCAGGTCATATGTTTTCGCAGAGGCGAATCCCATGTCTCCCGTCGAAAGCAACACGGTTCGGTAATGCAGGCCCAATTTCTGCAGAATGGTTTCCGCGTTTCGCACCAGCGCTTCGTGCTCCTCGTAACTCTTCTCCGGGTGCGTGAACTTGAATAACTCCACCTTCTGAAACTGGTGCTGCCGCAGAATGCCTCGCGTATCTTTTCCCGCCGCGCCCGCTTCCGAGCGAAAGCAAGCGGTCCACGCCGTCACATGAATCGGCAACTGATCTTCCGCCAGCGTCGCATCGCGATAGAGGTTGTGCAGCTCCACTTCCGAAGTGGGCGTCAACCAGAAATCGGTGTCCTGGATCTTGAACAAATCGGCCGCGAATTTTGGCAGTTGCCCGGCACCCAGCAGCGAAGCCGTGTTCACCAGGAATGGCGGCAAAATTTCGGTGTAACCGTGTTCCCGCGTGTGCACATCCAGGAAAAAATTGGCCAGCGCCCGTTCCAGGCGCGCTCCCCAACTCTTGTAAACCGCAAACCTCGCTCCGGTAATCCGCGCCGCCGCTTCCAGGTCCAGAATCCCGGCCCGTTCGCCGACTTCCCAATGCGGTTTTGGCTGAAAATCGAGCTTTGGCGGGGTTCCCCAGCGGCGAACTTCCTTGTTGTCCTCGGCGCTTTTTCCGACGGGCACGCTGGCGTGCGGGATATTGGGAATCGTCAGCAGCAAATCTCTCTGCTGCGCATCCATCTCATCAACTTTCACGTCCGTCTGCTTGATAAGTTCGGAGACCTGCTTCATCTCCGCGATCAGCGCGTCGGCGTTCTGCTTTTCCTTTTTCAGGCGCGCAATTTCGTCGCTGGCTTTGTTACGCTGGGCTTTGCGTTTCTCATTTTCTGTAATCAGTTCGCGCCGCTGTTTATCGAGCGCCCGAAAGCCCTCCAAGTCCAGTGTCATGTTGCGCTTTTTCGCCATCTCGGCAAATGCATCCAGATGTTCACGGAAATAACTCAGATCATGCATGGTCCTGAAAGAATACCGTAGAGCAGCGCCCAGCGTCGAATTTCCGCCTTATTCACCACCGCTTCCGCCGCGGCCTGCGGCGGTGGCTGCCGAGTACCGGAGGGACAGTATCTTTAGTCCTAGCGCGAAGTACCGGTTCAATTGAAACTGCCGACCTAGAGACGCCTGCACCCACCATCGGCACAATCGTAACTGTAGTTGGGAGTTAGGTTCGACAGCGGGTGGGTGGAATGATCATAGCGATCTTGCTCCTGTGCGTTGTTCTTCTGCTCGCGAGCGCAGTCGAACAACCGGCTCCCCCGAAGTCGCACGACCGATCTTCCAGCTAAGTACCCTCCATCCCCCACGCCAGAGCGGCCGGCACCCCCACCGGCCGCTCACTTTTTTTGGGCACGTCTCTTACTAAACGATCGAGATGCCTTGGGTTTCATTGAGGAAGACTGGAACTATTCGAAGGCCTGGTGGGAATGTTTAGCTGGGATCGAAATAAAAAAGGGGGCCGGTGCAAGCCCCCCTTATAGTGATTCGACCCCCCAAAAACCAGACCATCAGTCGAGGTTGATGTCCGGCCACCCCGGGAAGCCAATCTCATGAATTGTCTATAACAGATGCACGCCTCTTGCCACCATCCCGACTTATCCGCAGCCTCGCGTTATTAACTGAAATATAAGAGTTTAGGTCAGACGGCCGCCTGGATGGCCCGAACAGGCACCTTGAAATCTACAAAATCTCACAGACTTCAGCCGATTTCCTACAGAGTTTAGGAATTAGAAGCCGACTCTGGCCCATTATCCGGCTGATGCACCTTGGGGAACACTGGCCTGTGTTCCCACGGCTGGGTGCCATTTTCTCCACATCCACCGCCCGGGGAAGAACACCAGCACCACCCACAGTAGGGTGACCGGCCCCCGGCTGATCACAAAGAGTACGATAGCGGACAGGCTGCTCAAGGCATCCGATAGGCCCGCCATCGCCGCGGCTCGGAATTCTGCCGTGAGACTCTCCGCGGGCGGCTTCACTTCTTCCCGCAGGGAGAGAAGTACTTGGGCAAAGATCACCCGATGCTCGGTTGAGACACGCTCCGCCTCCAGCCGCGCGACCTCCGCGCTGACGTTTGCAAGCTGCCGCTGAACCTCAAGTAAATTGTGAATTTTCCCTCCCTTTGCCAGGATTCCTTGCAACCGACCCAGGGTGTTCTGGGCGTTTACGAGCCGGGCCTCCAGGTCTGCGCGCTGCTGGGTGATTTCGTCCGCTGTCTGCTCTTCCCGCTCAACGTTGCCCAGTGTCTTCAAGTCAGTAACCGCCGAGGCGAATTCAGATGAGGGGACGCGAAGAGTCGCGGTCAACGTGCTGGCAGCGGGCTGACCTACCATCCTGAGCTTTGCCGCATAACCATGGTGCCGCTCCAGGATCTCTTCCAGAGTGGACCGAGAATGCGCGAACTCTTTCGTCGCAACCGCCAGTTCTGCCGCATGGGCAATCATGGGTGTTGCGTAACCAGACTCGTCAGTCGCAAGTCCAAGTGCTTCTCCCCCCACAGCCACTGGCCCCGCACTGGCCGCTTTGCGCGACTGTTTGATTCGTTCCCACTGCGCCTTCAACTCCGCATCCGGTTGGGTTCCGGGTGGAATTGGGGCAAAGGACGGCGTCTCCCGAATGCCCCTCTGGCCAATATAGGCTGCGGGTCGCGTAATCCAAGACGCCACTAGGCATCCGGCGCAAAGGGAGAATAGGAGGAGGAGCGTTCGACGTGATGCGGGGAGGGTGCGGAACCAGCTGAGCAGGGAATCAATCGTTGTTCTCATGGGTGGCCTCCAGTGCCATCGTGGTTAGAACGGAGGTTCACCATTTTCTTGCAAGCAAACTAAGGTCAGGCGCCGATCTCCGATCGCAGTGCGTTCGCTATGGACTCCGAATAGCGCTTCACATCTTCGTGATGTTCCGCCTCCACCATCACACGCGCCAGCGGCTCTGTCCCCGAATAACGCAGCACGACGCGCCCGTTTGCTCCGAGCCCCTTCTGCGCTTCGCCCAGTGCGCGCGAAACCGCTGGCAGCGACTCCATGGGCGGCTTCGTTTTCACCTTCACATTCAGAATAATCTGCGGATAGTCCTTGAGGCCTTCCGCCAGCTTTTCCAAAGGTCCTCGCAATGCCACCAGCGAGGCAATCTTCACGGCAGTCAGCAGCCCATCCCCAGCCGGACTATCGTCCAGAAAAATGATGTGGCCGGATTGTTCGCCGCCGAGATTGTTTCCAGACTTCAGCATCTCCTCCAGCACATAGCGATCGCCCACCGCCGCCCGCGCCAGCGTAATCCCTTCCTGAGCCAGGATTCGCTCAAGGCCAAGGTTCGACATGGACGTTGCCACCACGCGATTCTGCTTCAATTGTTCATGCGCCTTCAGGTAACGGCTGACAACCAGCAGCACCCCGTCGCCATTTACGACGTGCCCGTTGGCACAGACGAACAGGGCGCGATCCGCGTCCCCGTCAAAAGCCACGCCAAATTCCGCGCGCTCGGCAACCACCCGCTTCTGCAATCCCTCCAGGTGCAGCGAGCCGCATCCGGCATTGATGTTTCGCCCGTCCGGCTGCACTCCCATCGCTAGCACCTCGGCGCCGAGGCTGTTGAATAACTCTGGCCCCAACTGGTACGCCGCGCCGTTCGCGCAATCCAGCACCACCCGCTTGCCTGCCAGATTCGCGCCTGGAATCACCCGGCTTCGCAGAAAATCCAGATACTCCATATGCAACGCTTGATTCGCCACCAGCTTGGGCCGATGCGGAGGCACTGCTTCCGTGCGCAGTTTCAGAATGTCGGTTTCCAGCGCCTCTTCCACGGCGTCCGGAAATTTCATTCCGGCATGCGAAAAAAGCTTCACGCCGTTATCGTGATAGGGATTGTGCGAAGCGGAAATCACCACGCCGGCTTGAAAGTCGTTTTCTCTCACCAGGCACGCCACACCCGGTGTGGTGATCACTCCAGCAAATTCCGCGCTTGCTCCAGCCGCCTGCAATCCCGCGGTCAGCAGTTGCGCGATGTGCGGCCCGGACTCGCGCGTGTCCATCCCGATCAGGACATGCGCTGAGCCAAACTCTTTCTTGAGATACCCGCCGATCGCCCGACCCGTGGCGTAGAGCGTCTGATCGTCCAGCGGAGGAGTCCCGGGAACGCCGCGCATTCCGTCCGTGCCAAAAAGTTCTTTCGCCATTGATGTCTAACGCCTGTCCAATTGACTAACCTCGTCGAAGTCTAGCACACGCTGCGCACCCCACCCCTCCGGCATTCACCTGCGGCGCTAGCCCTTAATCGGCCACCCCGCAATGAATTTTTCGTTAGCACTTCGTGACATTTCCGTGTCGCCCGGTCAGGTTTACCTCCGATTGTGCTAACGTGTCTGGAAGAGGAGCCCTCGGTGTCCAGCACGGAAACCCCTCAGACAACTGTTTTCCGCATCTCTGGCTCAAACTTCAGCCTGCGTCTTATTGCGGCCGCCATCATTCTGCTCTTTTTTTACTACGCCGCCGGGGTCGTCATCACCCTGCTTCTTTCTGTCCTTATTGCTTATTTTCTGGACCCCGCCGTGGAGTTTCTGGAGCGTTTCCGCGTCCCCCGCACGATTGGCGCACTGATTCTCGTCCTGCTCATGATTCTTGTTCTTATCGCCGTGGGGTACACCCTCTGGCTTCGCACCTCCGACTTCGCCGCCGATTGGCCCAAGTATCGGGAGATACTGCGCAGCGCCACAAAGACGGTCCAGGGAAATATCAATAGCTTTGAGGGCGGCGTCAATGACCTGACTAGTTCGGGCGAAGCTGCCAAATCGGTTGTTTCCCACGAAGACACTGGCGCGGTACGTAATCTAGTGGTCCGCGGCATCGGCTCACTTTACGCGCTGGTGCTCGAGGCCACCTTTGTTCCTTTCCTGGTTTTCTTTATGCTGGCCCAGAAACGCGAAGTCTGGCACGGCACGCTGCAACTCTTTCCCGTCAGCCGCCGCAATCAGGTGAAGGAAACGCTGGAAGACTTGCGCGACGTCCTGCGTGATTACCTGATTGGCATGTCCGTGGTCACCCTCGTCGTGATCGCATTAAGCAGCATTTTCTTCCTGATCCTGGGACTCGACTATCCTGTCCTCGCTGGAATCACTTCCGGTTTGCTGAATATGGTTCCTTACCTCGGTGCCGTCCTCGCCTGGTTCCCTGGATTCTTGCTAGCCGTCATCAAGTGGAAATCCGTCAGCCATTTCGCCATCATCGCCGTCGTCCTTACCGGCATTCACGTGATCGCGCAGAACCTGATTGCCCCGCAACTGGTCGGCCGCCAAGTGCGTCTGAATGCTGTGGCCATTACGGTGGCTCTGCTTTTCTGGGGTTGGGTCTGGGGAGGGATGGGGCTGATTCTTGCCATTCCCCTGACGGCCGCTCTTCGCGTGATCTGCGACCACGTCGAATCCTGGAAGCCTGTGGCGCGTTGGCTGAGTGCGTAGCCATTTATTTCCGATTTAGACCAAGGAACTCTCGATGAGCGTTCGCTCCATCTGGTTCAGACTTGCCTGTCTCTCACTGCTGGCAGCACTGTTCGTTGCTTCTCCGGTTTTTGCGTGGGGATGCAAGGGCCACCAGACCGTCGCGCTGATTGCCGAGAAACATCTCGCGCCGGAAGTGCGACAACTTCTGGAAACGCTGCTGAAGGAAAATCCGATCGACCCGCAGCTCAAGCGCTATTGCGGCCCGTTTTCCAGCAGCCTCTTCGCCGACAGCTCCACCTGGCCTGACGACGTCCGCAACGCGCTGAAAAACGGCCCCTGGCATTACATTGACATCCCTCGCGGGGCGCCCCGGGGTCCCCTCGCAAGTTTCTGCGGTGAATCCGGTTGCGTCACTCAAGCTATCGCCGAACAACTCGCTATACTCAAAGATCCTCAGGCCGATCCACACAAGCGCGCGGACGCCGTCCGCTACATCATCCATTTCGTCGGCGATTTGCACATGCCACTGCATGCCACGACGAACAACGATGAAGGCGGCAACTGCGTCCCGGTCCGCTACTTTCGCCGCAACCCGCGCGAACACAATCACTCCTACACTCCCAATCTTCATTCCGTTTGGGATACCGCGATTCTGGAACGCGACATGGAGGGGGCGGACTCCAACGAGTACGCGGAATTTCTGGACCAGTCCTTCAGCCCGCAGGCCGAAGCGTGGATAAAAGCAGGGGTTCATGTGGACGATTGGGCGTGGGAAAGCCACGATCTGGCCGAAACTGTCGCATATGGAAACCTGGTGCCCAACGACCCGATTGAGCCACCGGTGCCAGTCCATTCCTGCGCGGACGACAACAACGTGGGCGAACGAATGTTCAATCTGCATTTTTCCGTCGGGGCAATCTACCAGGAAGCGGCCGCACCCGTCGTGGAAAAGCAGATCGCACGAGCCGGCATCCGGCTGGCGATGATCCTCAATGACGCGCTCAAGCCCGCACAAAACTAGGGTTTGCCGGCAGTTTTATTTTCTGTCGATTCCACAGGTCCCAACGATTTGATGAAGCTGATCAACTGCCACCGTTGAGGCTCCGGCAATTTCGACCAGACCGGCATACCTTTTCGAACGACGCCATTGGTCAGAATCCAGAATAGTGACCCAGGCGGAGCTTCCTGCACTTCCTTCGCCCGCAAACTTGGCGCTTTCTTACTGCCCAAGGCATTTTCCCCGTGGCATTCCGCACAATGCTCTTCGAACAAGACTTTTCCGGCAGGGATTGCGTCCTTGTCAGCGGCCAGCGGGTTCGCTTTCGCCCGGTATTTTGCGGGTGCTTTCTCCAGTTCCGCATACACAGAGGCTGGCTCCGTTTTTTCCGGCTTGCCCTGCGCGGCGCACAGGAAACACCGGCAGGAGAGCAACGCTGCGCAAAATCCCAAGCGCATGCTTATTTTCATTCGCCCTTCCCCTGGAACAACTGACTCACCTTCTGTCCAAATCCCGCAATTTCATAAGAAACGCCCCACCGCAGCAGGAATTGGTGACTGTTGTCGTTCAAGCCGAATGTTGGCTCGACTTTGAACGTCCATCCTGACGGCAGGTTCCACGCCAGTCCCGGCGCCAGGTAATGCGAGGTCTCGCGCAGTCCAAAGTTGTACCGGTCGCCCAAGCCGCCGTACATCTCGACTCCAGCAATAAAATGCTGCAAGCAGAAATTGCACTTGTGCGTGGCGCCTTTCAACGTCAACGGACGGCTGGCTCCCAAGGCGTATCCGAATTCCCACGGCTCATTCGAAAGATTCTTCACGGCCAAGGTGTTCTCCGTGAAGTTCCACCCCTTGTAGTTGCTAGAGAGGATCAGTTTCAGTTCGACTTCGCGTTTCCGCTCCCGCCGCGCCACTGCGTTCGGCGTCAGAAAGTCGGATTCCACATCGTGCCCCTCGACCTCTTTCATGATTTTGTCCGCGCCGTTGATGTCCTCGAATTCCACATACAACACCGGATTGATCCAATGCTCATTTTTGAGGGGGCGGACTCGGTTCTCCCAGCGATATCCCGTGAACACTGTGCTTTCTCCGAAGGTGGTCTGCCCCGAAAGGTAGAGCTCCGTGGTCCACCAAGCGGTCGCTCCATACTCAAACTCGCTCCAAAAGGCGTGGAAGTTGGGCCCACCCCGTTGCGTCCCAAAGACCGAGAAGTACTCGACCTCGAGATTCCCGGGTTCCTCCAGGTTGTGGTCATACGCCACCATGTACGGATTTTCCTGAGCTGCAAGGATGCTGGCACCAGCCAAAGGCAACAGGGCCCAAAGGAGCAATCGGTATAGGTAATAGAATCGTGAGTGGTTCAAGAACGATCTCCAAAGATTTTATTTACGACCAAAAAAGTCTGATATTAAAGGCTTTGAAATCTTCATCAGTGACGAACGCCACTTCATATCAGACTAACTTAGTCTTATATCATATGCAAATCAATTGCATCTATGTCGCTCCTCTCAATTTACTCTTGGGCTCCCTGACCCGCATTCTTTTCTTCCTCCTTCTTCCCGGGTATGTTAAATTCGCCATGTTGTAGTCAGATTACGTTCGCCTTTGCCCGATCGGCTTCTTCCTCTCGCCAGCGGGTTTCTTCCCCCCTTACGGTCGCGCGTTTCCGCCTCCGTCCGTCGCCGTTTACCGCCCGGCAAGGACTGATCTTCGCAAAATGCTGCCCCAACCGGATGCCAATCCTCTGCTGGAGGCGTTCCTTTCGGATCCCGAACAGGCGTTCGTTGGTTTCGGCCTCGACGGAGCCATATTTCTGTGGAATCAAACTGCGGAACTGCTCTACGGTTTCACCCAAGCGGAAGTTCTCGGCAAATCTGTGGCGTGCCTGCTGCCCTTGTATGAATTGCCGGCTCATGAGGAATTGCTCCACAATCCCTCCTCGCCTGAATCACGAACGGGCGCCGTGGCCGAACGTCTCAACAAGTCTGGCCTGCGCATTTCGGTCCGCATTCAGCGTTCGCCGATCCGTGACGCTCACGGCGAAATTATCGGGATTCTGGAACGCGCGCATGCTCTGGCGCCTGGCAACGCGTGCTCGGTCGCGGAAGCGCACCTGCGTCTCCTCGTTGAACAAATTCCACTATTCTTCTGGACCACGGATGAACGGTTGCGCATAACTTCTCACTGGGGACGCACCGCCAGCCCGGCGCGTAGTCTTCCCCGCTATCCTGTCGGCCAGACGATCTACCAATATCTGCGCTGCCAGGAAAATGGCGATCCGCCCGTCAAGCAGCACTTTTTGGCGCTTCGCGGCGTCTCTTCCCGGTTGGAATATGCCAGCCGCAATCGCATCTACGATCTCGCCATCGGGCCTTACCGCGATCCCCAGGGCGTGATCATCGGGTGCATCGGCATGGCCCTCGATATCACGGAACGAAAAAAGACAGAGGACGAGATACTCTTCCGTGCCAGTCACGATGGCCTGACGGGGCTCGCCAATTATCGGGAATTCTTCGAGAGCCTGGAACGCGAAGTCCGCCGCGCCGACCGCACGCACCAGCCCTTTGCCCTGCTCCTCCTGGATCTCGATGACCTGAAATGCATTAACGACCGCTTCGGTCACCTGACAGGGAACCGCGCCCTGAATCGCCTGGCGCGTGTGATGAAGGAACATTGCCGGGGCACGGAAATTGCCGCTCGTTACGGCGGTGATGAATTCGCCATTCTGTTGTTGGACGCCAATGAGGAGCGCGCGCAAAACGTTGCCGAGCGCATCAGTAGTTGTCTACGCCTGCAAACCGATTCGCCCGCGCTCTCCGTCAGCATTGGTTTTTCCGTCTACCCCGCTGACGGCAATTCGGCTCCCGAGCTCCTGGAAGCCGCGGATAAGCGCCTCTACCAGAGCAAGAAATCCAGGAATTCCGGCGAACTCAAGCCGGACCGGCAACACTCCGAGTCCGCTCGAACTTAGCTTCACAGAAACTCTTCCCGCATGCGAGCGTTTCCGCGCTGGTGTAAACTCCTACTACTTTGCAGGAGTCTTTTCGTCACTGGCGCGAATGCCGGGCATTAATCCCAATTTCGGGGGCTTGCATGAATGCTAATGAATTGGTTCTTGCACTTCTCGACGAGGGCTATTCCCGCAAGACCTGGCATGGCCCGAATCTGCGCCAGTCGCTCAAAGGCGTCACCGCCAGTCAAGCTGCCAGGCGTCCGGCTCCCGGTCGCCACAATATCTGGGAACTCACGCTGCATTCCGCGTATTGGAAATACGCTGTGCGCCGCCAGATAGAAGGCGGGAAGCGCGGCTCATTCGTTCTGAAAGGGAGTAATTTCTTTGCGAGGCCCGAAAAAGGGAAAGCTACAGAAGCGGCCTGGCACGCTGATTTGGCGCTATTGGAAAGCGAACACCGGGCTCTGGAAGCGGCTATTCGCCGCGTCCTCGGAACTCCGCGAGCCAAGAAACTTCTTCCTCGGCTATACGGCGTCGCTTTTCACGACATCTACCACGCCGGACAAATCCGCCTGCTCCGCCGGCTGATGTCCTGAAGAATTTCCCGGCTCCGATACATTGCCAGTGAGGCCTACGAAACTTTCCGCAATTCCCTCACAAGATCGTCCAGATTCGCCGCGTCCTGGAATAAGCGGATCGCTGCAATCCCCGCAGCGCCCGCCCTCAGGCAATCCCCAGCGTTTGCGAGTGTGATTCCCCCGATTGCCAAAACCGGAATCGTCAATCGCTTGCAGATTTCCTGCAGACGCTGCACTCCCTGCGGTTGTCCAAAATTTGCTTTCGAGGGGGTCGCATACACCGGCCCATAAATCACGTATTCCGCCCCCGCTTGCTGCGCCGCCATCGCCCCTTCTAGTGAATGCGCGGAGACTCCCAAGAAGAAATCCTCGCGCGGGCAACGCAGTCTCACCAAGCGCTTTGCCTCCGACGGCGGCAAGCTGCGCTCGCCCAAATGGACCCCAGACGCGCCGCTGGCACATGCCACATCCACCCGGTCATTCACCAGAACCGCTGAGCCGCTTCCCACGCGCGTCATTGCGCGCTCCACCAGTCCAGCCAATTCGCGCCCAGAGAGGTCTTTCTCTCGAATCTGTATCCAGTCCACTCCGGCTTTCGCGGCTTGCTCTATTTTCTGCAGCTGAAGATCTATGGCGAGGCCGGGCGAGGCCGCCAGGCTCCGGCGGTCCGTCACATAGCACAGCAACGGTTTACGGGTTGGAGGGAGGGGGCACACGGGCTGGCACCGGACGCGAATTGAAGAACCCGAACCCCACAAAAATATCCAGGACGCCGATGCCGCTCACGATTCCGCGCGTAGCGGGATGCAGGGCGACGTGCATCATCCAGGGATAGTGGCTCAGGAAGTAGTTCTGCTCCCAGAATGCGGACCACGGCAGATAGAGCAGCAGTGCGCCTAATTCAAACAGAAGCACGACCGTCATCGCGCGCAAGATTCGATTCATCTGGTACCAGTTGGCCTTACTTGTGGTTTGTGCGGCGTTCAGCGAGCCGGCTTCTGCAGCGAGTGAATGCGTTCTGCCACGTCGCGGTAATCAATGTTGATCGCGTAAACCTGGGAGAAGCTCTTGAGTGCCGCGTCCAGTTCGCCCGCCGACTCCTGGGCCACACCCAAATCATACCGCAATGCCAGCTTACTTTCCGTGTCCATGCCGGGCGTCAGCAGCGCACGCTCATACCAGATGGCGGCGATGGCCGGCTGGCCCTTTTCCATGAACGCCAGCCCAAGCAGGGTGCAGCACTGCATAGCGTAACGAAACGCCTTGCCCCGGTCGTTGGCCTGCGCCACCTTCTGAAATTCTCCGATGGCCTCTTCCAGCAGACCCATTTCGCGGAAGGCGATGCCGAGGTTGTAATGCGTCTCCAGATCCTCGTCCTCGGCGCCCATTTCGCCAAGTTCCGCGCGGAATTCGTCGAAGACTTCCTTCAGTGGCCCGCTTTCTGTGTTTGCCCTTGTGGATGATTTCTCTCCCCCGGCTGCTCGGGCGGACGCAGGCGCTTTCTCTTCGGGCGCGTGCCCGACGGGCCGCGTCAGTTCGCCCAGCCCCAATTCGCCCATTTCTTTCGCCAGATCGGAGAGGAAATCATCGGTGGTGAATGCCTGCCCGTTGGCAGGCCTGGAGGCCTGGACTTTCTGCGGCTCGCCTTTTTCTTTCTGCGGCGCTGCGGGAGGAATCTTGGACAACATTTCGTGCGCCGGCACGATGGGTTCCGGCTCAAGTACCAGCTCAAAATCCTGATCCAGATCAAGATCCGGCTCGGGGGCAGACTTCTTCGGCACGGTTTGCTTCGGTAGATCCAGAGTTGGCTCGCGCCCCCCGGCCGCCACTTTCGGATGCTCCGATGAGGGCAAAGCTGTCAGCTCTTTATCCGGCAGGATCTTCTTGTGCTGCTTGAATACCTGCTCGGCTAGGGCAGCGCGCTGTTCCGCGGCGGTCAGCTCAACTGGAATTTCCTTGGACTCGCTGGTCGCCTCTTCTTCTTCCACCGGAGAGTCAGCAGGGACTTCGAATTCAGGCAGCTCACCGGATGGTTGCGCGGGGCGGGCGGGCGTCGATTTCTTCATCGACATTGCCTGCTCCAGGAACGAAGCAGCCAGATCCGCTTGGTTGGAAGCCGCTGTCACGGCTTCGCCTGCGGAAATCTCTTCCAGCGGCGACGCGGGTTCCTTCGTTTCTTCCAGAAGGGAAGCCCATTCGTCGGAGAGGTCGACTTCCTCCGCCGTGGATTCGGCGGCAGCTTGGGGCGCCGGGCTTACTTCCGGCGGCTTGGCGATTTCGATACCGGGGAGCTCCGCTGCAACTTGCGGGACGGGTGCCGGAGTCACAACGCCAGCTTCCAGGGGCACTGCCTCGATTTCCAGGGGCGTTTGCGATTGCTTCGCGGGCGTTGCGGAGACCTCTTGGACGGGGGCTTTTTCGGTTTTCCCCACCGGCTGGACATCCACAGGCTGAGGCATCGCTGCCGCCACCGCAGTGGCGATTTCTTCATCGCTTAATCCCGCAGCGCGTTGGAACCGGCGCCGCAGTTCGCCAAAACGCTCGCTGCTCCGCAGATCGCCGCGGCCCGCATGAATGTGTTCCAATTGCGCGGCGAGTTCCGCCGTTCGGCGGTCATCTCCCGCGCCCAACACGAAGTCCAGCAACTTCTCAAGCGTCGGCGTGTGCATCGGCGCGCGGCGCAAAATTGCTTCCAGCAGCCCGATGGCTTTCTGCGTCAATCCGTAACTCGCGAACAGATCCACATCCGTCAGCGATTGCGCGATAAATTTCTGGGTCTCTTCGTCGAGTTCCTGCTCGCCGGGCCCTGGCTTGCCCGAACCAGCGGCCTGCGCATCCACGATCGGTGTATCGTCGTGTAGCCCCCCGCGGATCTTTGCAACCGGCGGTTGGGGAAGCTCCGCCTGCAGGCTCTCCTCGACAACGGCAGGCTCAGGAGCGGCCTTTGAATCTGTCGGCTTCACTCCCATCTTGCGAAGCGCTTCATTCAATTTGCGCTTGGCCGAATCGTTCTCCGGGTCGCGGTCAACCAGTTGTTCGAAAATCTCTTTAGCCCGGTCCGTCTTCCCGCTCGCCAGCAGCGCGTCGCCCAGATTCGCCAGGGCATCCGGCAAACGGAAGGAGTCGCTCGTGCGGCCAAACGTGTCCGCCAGCCACTCGAGGGGCTCCAGCTTCCCCGGCAGTTGGGCGGCCAGATTTTGCAGCAAATTCACTACGCCTTCGTGCTCTCCTGCATCGATCATCGGAATACGGATGCGCGAGAGGATGCTCGTAGCCCGCTCGCCTTGCCCGGATTCCAGCAGCTCTTCGGTCACTTTCTGCGTGGCCGTGAAATTCTTTTCGTCACTGGAGAAAATTCGCAGCGCCAGCGCTGTGGCTTCGTCCCATTTGGAGGACTTCAGGTAAAGGTCCAGCAGCAACTCAGCCGGTTCCCCGCCCTTGTCGAGGTCCGGCACGCGTTCGAGGATCTCCGTAGCCTTCGTCGTGTTGCCCGCCGAAGAATAGCTGCGCGCCTTCACGATCAGCGCGTCGAGATTTTTTGCATTAATCTGCAACGCCCGGTCGGCCAGCCGTTCACATTCCGCCTGATCGCCGCGGGCCAATGCGCGCTGTGCCGCGGAGACATAGCTCTCCAGCGCTTCGCCCGACTGTCCCATGGCCACATACAGGTCCGCCAGCCGGACTTGGATTCGCAAATTGTCGGGTTCCGCCAGAAGCAATTTCTTCAACAGCGCAATCGCCTCCGGTTGCTTGCCGGTTTTCAGATGGAGTTCCGCAAGCTGAAGGAACAGCGGCCGGGCTTCGCTCATCACGCCCTGCTGCACGTACAAATCCGCAAGCTTCTCAAGCGGGCGGACTTCTTCCGGCGCGAGTTTCGAAATTCGCTTGTAAACCGCGATCGCTTTGGTCAGGAATCCGTCGCTGACGAAGAGTTGCGCCAGCCGTTCGAAATATTCGATGGCCTGAAAAGTCTCGCCCTGGCGGATGTACAGCTCGCCGATGGTCATCAACGTGACCTGGTCGCGCGGCTCGTACTTCAGGATTTGCTGATACTCCGCGATTGCCTGCGCTACTTTGCCTTGATTCAGCAGCTTCTGCGCGGCTTCGACGTATTTGCTCTTGTTATAAGCCATGCCAAAAGACGACAGCTTCCCCCATCGAAAGCTGCCGGCAACTTTCTCCTCAACTCGTTGCAGGTACTGGGACCATGCAACCTACTTTTCTCACGCTACGCCCCCACTTTGGAGGCGTCAACGAAACCGCGGAAGGGTGTGAACAGGCAGTTATCCCCGTGGCGGATACGATACTCACGGAGAACAAATAGCGAAGGATGGATTACGAACGGGCGGGCCAGATTTCGAGCGGAAGCGCCTCTTGCACCGCTCCGGCCGCCCAGCAACCCGCTTCGCGGACGGGCGCGAACGAGTGGCGGTGGAGGGGCGAAGGGCCGTGCTGGCGAAGTGCCTCCAGATGGTCTGGCGTGGCATAACCTTTATGCCGAGCCAAGCCATATTGCGGATAGACGGTGTCCCATTTTTCCATGCAGGCATCGCGGTGGGTCTTGGCCAGGATAGATGCAGCCGCAATAGAGACGCTGCGCGCGTCACCCTTGATCAGGGATTTTTGCTCGATCATCACGTCGAGCTGCATCGCGTCAATCAGCAGGTAGTCGGGCCGGATGGTGAGTTGTTCAAGCGCCGCCTGCATCGCTTGGCGGCTGGCTTGATAGATATTCCACGCGTCAATGCGCTGCGCGTCTACTTCGGCAACGGCCCAGGCAACCGCGTACTGATGAATCCGCTCGGCAAGCTCGGTTCGCCTTTCGGGAAGCAGTTTCTTGGAGTCATCCAGCCCAACGATGCGGCGCTTGGGATTCAGAATTACCGCCGCGGCCACCACGGGACCAAACAGCGCGCCGCGCCCGGCTTCGTCCAGACCCGCAATACGAGTCCATCCAAGCCGCCGCGCCGCTCGCTCGAAACGGGAAGAGCAGAGTCGCGCCATAATCGTGTCGTCGAGCCAGAATTTTAGCACTCAAAAATGAAAAACGCGCCATTCCTTCTCCTTATCTTTATTCCCACAACCACCCAGGCATCGACAAGTTGCGTGGAGCCCACCTCCGGCGTCGCGCTGGCCGCTCCTACTTTGCAGCGCGATGTAGTCCCTCCACCCGTTTCAGAGGGGCAAGATTCATCCGAAATCAAATAATAGTCATGTTATAATGACCATGGTCATAAGTATGAGGTCACATGAAACAAATACGTGCTAGCGTCTTCAAAGCGCGCTGCCTGAAAATCATGAACGAGATCCAATCCACCGGAGAACCCGTCGTCGTCACCAAGCGCGGCGCACCTGTCGTGAAAGTTGTACCTGCAGGATCGCAGCCTGCCGATCTGTTTGGCTTTATGGCCGGAGAATTTGCAGTCGTCGGCGACGTCGAATCTCCCGTTGTTCCTCTTAAAGATTGGGAAGTTCTGAAAAAGTGATCCTTCTCGATACCCATGCCTTGATCTGGCTGGCAAGCGAGCCTGCGAAGCTATCCAAAAAAGCCACAGATGCTATTCGCGTGGCAAGTCAGGAAGGGGGGATAGGCATCTCCGCGATCACACTTTGGGAATTGGCCTGGCTGGCTACCCATGGCCGTCTGGCGCTTACCGGAACGGTTGACGCCTTTGTCGAACGCATCGCTTCCAGGACCTCCATTCAACCAATCACGGCCAAAGTTGCCGTCCTGGCCAACCAATGGCCGGCAACTTATTCTCACGATCCATGCGACCGCTTGATTGGAGCCACTGCCCTTGCTTTAGGTTGTGGTCTGGTTACGAAGGATAGAAACATTCGCTCCGCCAAACAGTTGGAGACTATTTGGTAAAGTCGCCCGGCCACCGTGAGGTCCCGCCAAAAAAAAAGGACGAGCACTTGCTCGTCCTTCTCGAAAACGGCTTGGATAACCTCTACGCCTTCGCGGCGGCAACTGGCGTCGGAGCTTCTTCACGCGCGGCGCGCTTAATGCGGGCGGCCTTGCCGCGCAGGTTGCGCAGGTAATACAAGCGCGAACGGCGAACGTTGCCCTTGCCGACGACGTCGATCGAAGAAATCGAGGGCGAGTGCAACGGGAAAATGCGTTCGATACCCACACCGAAACTCACACGGCGAACGGTGAAGCTGGCGCTGCTGGCCCGGCCCTTCTTCGAAATCACCACGCCTTCAAAGGTCTGGATGCGTTCCTTTACCTTTTCGCCTTCGCCTTCCATGAGGCGAACGTGCACCTTGATGGTGTCGCCGGGGCGGAACTCAGGAAGATCTTTGCGCAATTGCGCTTCATGTAATTTCTGAATGACCGGATTCATTTTCGCTATTCCCTGCAGACCCACTCAGGCGGGGCCAGCACATCTGAGACAAACATCAATTATAGACAAACTATAACAGTTTGCCTAGCAGTTTTGGGTTGAGAAAAGGCTGTGTTGAGGTCAGGCCCGCGCCATCTGGGGATGCGAGCGCCTTATCACAGTGGCCGCAAACCGCTCCATTTCTTCGAGTTGCGGGCTGAACTGCAAAAGCAACAGGTTGGCCCCCGCGCGCTCGAACTCAGCGACGCGTTCCGATACCTGTTCCGCCGTACCGACCAGGCCCGAGCGCAGGCCACGGTTTGAAACCGAATAATCTTCCAAGGAAACGCGCTGTTCGAGTTGCGTGTTTGCCAGCCATTGCTGGTAATTCGCATAGCCGGCCGCGCTCTGTTTCACGTCGGTGATGCGCCGCAACTCTTCCTGAGCTTCTCGCTCGGTTTCGCGCACAATCACATACGCCGCCACGCCATACTGCATTGGCGGCAGGTTCAGGCGTTCCCGCCGCTGCCGGAGATCGGCAATTCGCGTCTGAATCTTTTCGGGCGAGTCCCCATGCATTACGTAGGCATCGCACTTCTCTGCAATCAGTTGCTTGGCGGCTTCCGATTCGCCGCCCGCATAAATCACAGGCCTCGGCCGGGAAACGGGTTTCGGTTGCAGCAGATTCGCATCCACGCGGTAATACTTTCCCGCATAGGAGAAATTATCCTGGGTCCACGCACCGTTCAGCACGTCCAGCCATTCGCTGGTTCGGGCGTAGCGGTCGTCGTGCTGCTCGAAGGCAACTCCATACTTCCGCGCCTCTTCCGCCCACCACGAGGAAACCACATTCAACGAAAGCCGTCCGCCGCTTATCTGGTCAATGTTCGCAGCCTGCTTGGCCAAGAGCGCAGGAAGGTGAAACGTGGGGCGCACCGCCACCATCAATTCGATTTTTTCGGTGACCGCCGCCAGCGCCGCCGCCGTCGACCAGGCATCGAGCGAGGGCGCTTGTGGCCCCTTGATGTCATTGAGATTCAGTTCGGCAATCAACGTAAGGTCATAGCCGAGCACTTCACTCCGCTGCGTCAATTTCTTGACGTAGCTCCAACTCGCTTCCATGTGCTCATCTTCGATATTGCGCAGCCACCCGCCGAAAACCGGCATCCAGTATCCGTAGCGCATGGCCTGCTCACCCGGCCTTTCCCGTGCCGACGGCTTGTTGCGCCTGCTTCGCTTCGTGGGCTTGCGCTTCGGCAATCAAATAATCGGCCAGCCGAGAGTAGGGATTGAAACCGACAATGCGTTCCGGGTCGGCGACAAAATTCGACAGCGCGTTGACGTCGTAGTAGAGAAGCCTTCCATCGCGATCGTCGATGACGTATTCGATTCCGCCGACTTCAATGCCCGCTTCGCTCATGATGCGCTCCACATCCTGAACCACCTGGCGCGGAGGAGCGTAGCCTTCCACCTGGAGGCCATTTTTTGGAGCGTCGACCGGGCACGCGGTGCGGACCAATTCCTCTCCCCTTGTGCTCTGGCAAATATCCGCCGGGCAAAGATTGAACGTATCGCCGGTGGTGTGAATTTGGATGGCGTAGAGAAACTTGCCGCCAAGTACTTCGACACGAGTAATCACGCTGTCTCGCGCGGGGAAAAATTCCTGAACCAACGCGACCTGATCGATTCCAAAATAAAGCTGATTTTCTTTGACCGCACTCTTCAATTGTTCGGGCCGGTCGAAGCGAATGATCCCTGCGCCGCTGCCGCCAATGTTTGGCTTTACCACCAGCGGATAGCCGATTCTCTCCGCGGCCGCCAGGGCTTGCGAGGGGTGATTTATCACCAGCGCCTTTGGATAGGGCAGGCCGAGCGATTCGAGTAACGTGAGTTGTAAGGCCTTGGAAGTTTCATGCGTGAACGCGCGTGAACCGTTCACCACGCGGACGCCTTGCGCTTCCAGATGCTGCAAATAATTGAGCGTGTAGAAAATCACGTGGCCCAGGCCGCGCTGCCACGCCGAAGGGCTCATGCGGTTAAAGATCAGCGAGTATTGCGGCTCACGCAGAGCCACGTCATAAGAATGTTCGCCCGCGTGAATCTTCTTCCAGTTCACGCCACGTGCATCGAGCTGCTGAAACAGCGGCCGGTACCAATCCGGGTGCTCGTAGTAAATGCCGATCGGTTTTGAGAGTTGTACCCCGCGCATGGGGGCGCCGCTTGTTCCGTTCATGGTTTCCTCTTTGGCTGCCTTTCTTTGGATGCGCGGTTCCGGTAATTCGTCAGGATACCAAAAGGTCGGGCCGGTTTCGCCGGGTCTTCTCGGCAGCTTGCTGGGCGCGCCATTTGGCAACTTCGGCGTGATGCCCGCCTATCAGGACATCCGGCACCTTCCAGCCACGATACTCGGCCGGGCGCGTGTAGTGCGGGTAGTCCAGCAAAAGTCTCGTCTTTCGAAGATGGGAATTGTCAGCCATCGAAATGGAGTCGTCTGTTTCGAGCTTACGGAAGGATTCGTTCTCGGTGGAAGCTTCATTGCCAAGAGCTCCCGGCTGTAGGCGTGTCACGGCGTCCAGCACTACCGCCGCTGGTAATTCTCCGCCACTTAAAACATAATCGCCAACTGAAATTTCTTCCGTGGCCAGATGCTCGGCCACTCGTTCGTCCACGCCTTCGTAGCGGCCGCAAATCAGAACGATGCGCTCCAGCTTGGCCAAGCGGCGCGCCGTTTCCTGCGTAAACATTTTGCCGGCGGCGGAAAGCAGCACAACCGCGGTGCCCGTCGGGAGTGCGGGTTCCCGCGCCGAATCGCCCATCGATTGTCCGAGCAATTTTTCCACCGCCTCAAAAAGCGGCTCCGGTTTCAGCACCATTCCCTCGCCGCCGCCGAATGGGCGGTCATCCACCGTTTTGTGCCGGTCCCTGGTAAATTCGCGCAGGTCCTGCACATGAACTTGCACAATGCCCGCTTCCCGGGCGCGCCGCACGATGCCGTGGTCCAACGGGCCGGCAAAAAATTCGGGGAAAATGGTGATCAGGTCAAAGCGCACGTTATTCGCCTGTGTTCAGGTCGCTTAAGCCATCTGGCAGCGTAACATCAATGCGCCGGGCGGCGACATCGATGCTTCGGCAAATATCCTCAGCCAGCGGTACCAACAATTCGCCCGCAGCCGTCCGCACTTGCAGAAGCGGTGTACCAGCAGCTGTTCCTTCTCCCGGAAAGAAAACATCCTGCACCGTTCCGACCACGCGAGGAGCGTTTTCCATCGCACACGCGGGAGAAGAGAGTTTTGTTTCCGCGACCGGGTTTTCAAAGACAGAGCAGCCAATCAGGTCGCTGACGAAATACTTGCCGGCGGGAAGTTTCACGCGGTCCGCAAGGGGGATCAGCACCTCCAGCCCGCGCAACTTCTCGGCATCGTCAATGGAGGAGCATCCGTCAAAATGAAAAATCCCATGTTCCGGGTGATTGCGGTCCACCCAGAAATTCTGCAAGCCGATCGCTCGCGGTTCGTTTTGGGCTTGGCGGAGGAAAATCTGCAGGCGGGAAGAAAGTCGCGCGGGAAAATCGGTGAACAGTTCGGCCAGAACTTCACCTTTGTTGCCGCGCGGACGAATGATGCGCGCAACCTGCACCCAGCCTTGCTCTTCAGCGGGAGGTTTCAATCTTCGAGTATCTCAAGCGTGAAGCGCTTGCGCAGCTTCATTCCGGCGGCGCCCAGAAGCGTGCGAATGGCTTTGGCCGTGCGTCCCTGGCGCCCGATTACTTTACCCAAATCTTCCGGATGAACCCGCAACTCAAGAACGGTCACCTGTGTCCCATCCACTGCGTTCACTTGCACGCCCTCCGGATGATCCACCAGGGCTTTGGCAATTTCCTCAACGAGCTCCTTCATCTGGCCCTCGCTTCCGCGTCCAATCGACGTAGTAGTCCGCATGGCCCCTCCGCCGCCGAAAGGAGTGCCAGCGAGATTAAGACCTGGACATGAGCAAGAGAGCTGAGCTTGAGCCTAAACTATGCTATTTTTTGCTGCTTAAGAAAACTCCGAACAGTATCGCTCGGCTGTGCTCCTACGCCAAGCCAATATTTGATGCGATCGGAATCCAACTTGATCTCCGCGGGCTTTTTCAGTGGGTCGTAAGTCCCGACTGCTTCACGCACACGTCCATCCCGGGCGCGGGTCCGCTCAATGACCACCACGCGATAATACGGCTTCTTCTTTTTGCCAATTCTGGCCAAACGAATCGTTAACACTAAATTACGTCCTCCCTAGAGACCTACTATTCTACGTGAGTTCCCGCTCAGCAGCAATCGTCGGTTCGAAAAGCGCCTTGGTCTATCTAAGCGTTATGGTACCCTCCTGGCAACAAGGCTCCCGGGCGGCCAGTCCGAGCAGCAGCCCTGGGGATTACTGCTGGATTCACCGCTGGAAATTGTCCGGTTTTGTGCCTTCGATATCAACGATTTGAATTTTGCGTTGGCGGACGTTAGGTCGCTCGGCTATGCTTTCATCATGTTCACGAACCCACAGAAGACTGCGCCGAATTGTTGCTGTCTCTGCAGCGCTCGCTTGTCTTTCGGTGTGGGGAGGCTGAACCTCTAAGAATCACGTCCAGCCCACAGAAATCGTAGCCCACCGCCGGAAGCCTTGGCAGGTGGGTTTTTCATTTCTGGGGCCCGGTTGTTGCGTGCAACACAGGATGGCGCGGTAGCCAAGTGGTAAGGCATGGGTCTGCAAAACCCTCATCGGCGGTTCGATTCCGCTCCGCGCCTCCAAA
>Ga0137415_10000271_pt1 | contig 46854 bp, 38 predicted proteins | sample CZODoug3_1_1_16f_FD_183082 | JGI IMG/M metagenome (GOLD analysis project Ga0137415, IMG submission 183082) | Vadose zone soil fungal communities from Angelo Coast Range Reserve, California, USA - CZODoug3_1_1_16fungal (Hybrid Assembly) | ecosystem: Environmental > Terrestrial > Soil > Vadose...
TCCGGGGACAGCGATCACCATGAATCCGCCAATGCGTGGTGAACCAGCGCCGGCGGCTGGGGCCGCATCGTGAACATCACCGGCAAGTCCGAACCAGACGGCGTCAACGGCGCGTTCTCCGCAAAGGCCGCCCTGCACTCCTGGGCCAAGGGCCTGTCACGCGAGGTCGGCCCGAGCGGCATCACGGTGAACTCCGTACCACCGGGACGGATCATGAGCGAGCAGATCGAGCGCAATTACACGCCCGAGTACCGGCAGTGGCAGTCCGCCAACGAGACCGCACCCTCATGCTCCTGGCCATCCAGACCGGCTTGCGGGTCTCCGAACTCACCGGCCTGAACTGCGCCGACGTCACCCTCGGCGCCGACGTCGCCTGCGAAGGCAAGGGACGCAAGCAACCCGCCGTGCCCCTCACCAGACCGACAGAATCCGTTGGTGGCTCCGGTCGAGCCGCACCGCTTCGCCCGCCTGACCTACCTACCTGTCCGCAAACCGATGAATATCAGGTATCAGTGACCAGTGCGGTCCTCCAGGGGACGACTGTGGCGAAGCCGCACTCCGCCATCGTGGCGAGACCGCGATGCTGCATTTCTGGCGAGTACGCGGCGACGGCGTCGGCGAGTACCGTGACGTCGAAGTCGCGCTGCCAGGCTGACCGCACCGTTGTCTCGACACAGAAGTTCGTAACACAGCCGCCGATTAGAATCGTATCGATCGCTAGCTGGCGCAGGACGGACTCAAGTGTGGTATTAAGAAAGCTGTCGAGCCGAGTCTTGTCGATTACGACGTCATTGCCCTTCGGCTTGAGCTCTTCAAGGATGCCGTGGTCCCACGTCCCGCGGACGCATCCCCCACGCTTACGCAATTCGGCGGAGATTGGATACTTGGAGGCAGATCGCCCCTGGTCCGAGTAATCGGCCGCGTATCCCTGACGGGTATAGACAACTCGCATGCCACATGCGCGCGCCGTGTCGATGGCCGCCACGAGACTTTCGACAACAGAGTCGATCTCGTACAGAGGGCGACCCACAGCGACCGCCACTCCATCCGGGTGACAGAAGCTGTTCTGTACATCAACGACTAATAGCGCTGTTGTGGACTGGCTCATGGCTTCCTCACTCGTGCGGGCGGCGCTGCGGGTCAAAGATGTCATTGATTCAGTGGCGTGTCCCTGACTGTTTGACGCCGATCTACTAAATCGGCGCCAGCTGACCGACAAGCCATCGCCCGTCGCTGTTGACCATCTCCACTCGAATTCTGTGACCAGTGAAGGTTGGCTCGGATTTCGCCGGCGACTTCGATATCTGATCGACGAACATCAAGAGAGTCACGTGATGATCGTCGTCGGCCTTCATGATCCCGGTGGTCTTCGCGTAGGCCAAGGTCGCCACCCGCTCGCGGGTGAGAAGCGGCGCGGTGCTGCTTTTCAGCTGGTCGACATAGGGCCCCGCGAACTCATCGGTCAGGAGAGCCCTCCGCTCCGGCACGTCCTCGGACACGGTCCGGTAGTCGTACGACAGCAATGTCCCCACGGCGCGCTGGCCGGCGACGACGGCCTCCGCCCTCGCTGTGCTGAGACGATGCTCGGACTCGGCGAGCAACGCCGCCACGACAGCGACCAGGCCGCAGGCCAGCACGACCGCGGCCAACCCGATCGTTACCCGGCGGCGGTGTTCAACCACCCAGCTCTCGATGCGACCCCACGCGGGCAGGTAGGACGCCCATCTCGCTGCTCGCCGGTTCGCCACGGCCGCTGATGTCTTCGTCGCCGTCATGGGATGAAGTCCAGCCGGGAGACCAACCATCTGTCGCCCGTGCGTTCTAGCCATTCCAGCATCCGGTAGTCCCGCCGCTCGCCGTTCGGGCTCAGCTTGTTCGTCACGGTGATCGTGACTGCCGCCATGACCTCGGCGGTGTCGCCGTCAAGCGACTTGACCGCTGCCTCGACGAGCTCCGGTCGTGACACCACGGCCGCCGTCTCCACGTTGCCCACGTACGAGTCGACGTTCTGCGTGAAGAGCTGGGCGAAATTGCCCGACGATTCGCCCAGCACCTTCTGGGCATCGGCCTTCGCGCTGCTGAAGTGGACGGTGGTGAGGTCAACCGCTGCCTGCCGGCCTGCCGCGAGGACCTCGGCCCGCGACTGCTCGGCCAGCCGAGTGCTGTTCCACCGAATCCCGCACACGACCGCGGCGGTGAGCGCGAGGACGGCCAGAACCGCCAACACACTCATGCCGGTTGCCTGCCGGCGGGTGAACGAGTTCCGATCCATCAAGACCGCCCCCCGCTCGTACCCGTCAGCATCAGCTGTTTCCAGGAACGTTCTCCCGGGTTCGCCCCAGGCGTCCCCGTTGCGCCGACGGCGGCCAGGGGATCGTCAGGAGCCAACGCGGAGTAGTCACGTTTGTCGTCGTTCGGTTGTTTCGGCGACGCCAACGGCACGCCGCTCAACGGGGCCGGTGTCGTCGGAACAGTGAGCCGGCGCGGCTGATCGGTCTGGTACCCCGAGCCGGCGCACTGGTAAATCGTCGCGGCACGGCGACCTGGCGGCGAACCGGGCTCGAAACACTGCAGGAAGCGGGCGCTACGCGCCAACGACGGATCGGTCTGCGGGAGTCGACAGTAGGTGTCCGTTGGAAGCGTCGTGTCCCACAACTCGTTTGCCTCGCGCGGCCCACCCGGCTGACCGGGCGGAATCCACCCGATGTTGCACGCAGGCTGGTTGGCCATCGTGGCGAAGTTCATCCGCATCGCCCCGGGTTGGTTCTTGGGTACGAGCAACTGGTCCTTCGCAACCACCATCGGGTACACGACCAGGAGCTGTTCGATAGGCGCGTGATACGCCTTCGCCAGTCGTGCCAGCACGTCCGCCGACATGAGCAGAGGTGGCGCGGCCGAGTTGAACTCGTCCAGGAAGTCGTCCGCCTCAGTGGCAGCCGGCGGGACGTCCTTCAGCACCCGCTCCAGCGAGCTATCGCTGCGCCGCAACTCATCGGTGAACTTCGCCAGGTCCGATGTCCACGAGTGGATGGCATCAGCGCTGGCCAACTGGCTGTCGAGGAACCGAGGTGACTGCTGGATCAGGTCGTGGGTCGGCTGATAGTTCGCGTCGGCCTTTCGAGCCAACGAAAGGCTCCGGTCGATCAGCTTGCTGAGGTCGGGCCCCACGTCGCGGGTCGCCGCGGCGCCCTCGTCCAGGACGGTGTTGAGGTCTGCCAGCGGGATCGAGGCGAGCAAGGCGTCCGTGTCGTCCAGCAGCTTCGCGGTCGGTATCGGGGTGTCGGCCCGGCCCCTCGGCACGAGGGTCCCGTCGTGCATCGGTGTACTCGGCGCCGCGTCAGGGACAAAGTCCAGGAACTGCTCACCGATCGCCGACACGCTGTGTACTTCGACGTGACTGTTCTGGGGCGGGGCGAGTCTCCTGTCGATCGCCATGTCGATCTTGACGCCGCCAGGCGTCTGGCTGATCTGCTCGACCTTACCGATCGGGTACCCGCGATAGGTCACGTTCGCGTTGGGGTAGAGGCCACCGGTCTCCGGAAGCTCCGCGCTGACGTGAATCTGGTTGATGCCTAGCGCCGCCGGCAGGTGGCTGTACCGGAAGAAGATCAGCAGCAGCGCGGTGATGGTCAGCAGCGAGAAGATGACCAGCTGGACTTTCACGGTCCGACCAATCATCAGCGGTCTCCTTGCCCAGGGCTGACAAGCCCGCCGAGGATGCCCGGCTGGCGAGGCGGCGGGGCATCTGACTTGCCGGAGGGCGCGTTGCGCTCGGTCGCCCCTGGTGGGCGGCCGTCGTTCGCGCTGCCGTTCTGCTGTTGCCCGTTCCGCGGTGCCGGCTCCTGACGAAACGGCGAGAGCAGCGGGTTGCCGTCGCTGTACGGTGGCCCGCCGAGCACACCGGCCGCGCCCTTCTGCATGGCGCCCAACGTGCCCTGCAGCGGCGTACCGGATAGGAAACTACGGTCGAGGGTGGGGAGGGTCAGATCCAGGTTGAGCCACAGGTTCGCGTAGTCGCCCCGGAAGATGTACGGGAACGCCCGCACCGGGAACGCGATCGACCCCGCCAGGTACAGCGACTGCGTCAGCGAGTCACCGGAGTCGGCAAGCCCCTTCAGCACGGGCTGCAGATCGGCGATATTGCCGCGGAGGTTGTCGTCACTGGCCCGGAACACCCGCGACGCCTCATCACCCAGGTCCCCGACCGCGACGAGTGACCTCGTCAACTGCACCCGCTCCTGGGCAAGGACGTTCAACGCGGGCGGAACGCTGACGAGCGCGTCCGAGATCACGCCTTGCTGAGCGGCCAAGGTGCGGCTCAACCGGTCCAACCCGTCGATCGCGTGAACGATCTCCGCCTTCTGCGCATCCAGTCCCCCGACGAACCCCCTGAGCTGAGTTAACAAGTCCCGGTACTGCCCGGTACGGCCCGACATGGCTCGGTTCAGCTCGGTGCTGATCGTGCTCAGGTGCTGGAGTCCGCCGCCGTTGAGCAGTGTGGCCGCCGCGGCGAGGATGTCTTCGGTCTCCGGATACCGTCCGGTCTGCCCCAGCGGCACGGTGTAGCCGGGTGGAATGGGTGCTCCCTTGACGGGTCCCTCGGGCTCCTTCAGATCGAGGTACTTCGCGCCCAAGAGGCTGGCCTGCCCCACCCGGGCGATGACGTTCTTCGACAGCGTGACGTCCGGTTGCAGCTTGACCGTGACCAGGGCGTGCCACCCGCTGAGCTCGATGCGCCGGACGTTGCCCACCACGACGTCGTTCAGCCGCACCGGGTTGTTCGCCACCAGGTTGCCGACGTTGGGCATCGCGAACTTGACCTCGTACGCCCCCGCCTGTCGGCCCGCCGTCCCGGGGAGCTCCAGGTCGTTGAGACCTTGCCGCCCGCACCCGGCCACCAGCAGCGTGACCAGCAGCACGATCGGCGCAACGGCCCATCGCCGGTTCATCAGTTGCCCCCTTCGGCGGGCGGATTTTGTAAGCCGCCCAGGCCGGGGACCAGCGCCGGCGGCGGGAACTGGCTTTGCGCCGGCGGATTCTTCGGCCCGGCGCCTAGGGAGCCCGGCTCCGGCGTCGCCACGCCGTTCTCCGGCCCCACGATGGCGTTTGCCCCGACCGGAGGCTGGTACATGCGCAAGGAATGGAGCAGCGGCCCCAGATAGGTTCCACACCATTTGACCGCGTCACTCGGCTTCGCCGCGGTCGCCTCGGCATATGCGCCACACACGAAATCGGCGGGGGTACTCAGGTTGTCCACCACCGGCGCGCCGGTGAACGCGAGCGACCGGGGCGAGATGATGTTGTAGAGGTTGGTCAGCGTGTTCGGCCCGACGTGCAACAGCGTGGCCAGGTTGTCCCGCTGCTGCGCGATCGTGCTGGTGAGCTGCCCGAGATTGGCGACGGATCTGTTGAGCGGTCCGCCATTGGACGCGATGAAGGCATCGACGTCGCGCGCGGCCGCCGAGGTCGCATCCAGGGCGGCCGACAACTCACCCCTGTTGTCCGCCAGTACCGAGGACACCGACGCGAGCCGGCTATTGAACTCTTCCATCTGCAGGTCGATCTGGCCCAGAGAGCCCACGAAGACCTGCAGGTTTGAGACTGAGGCGAACAGGTTGTCGCCGCCGTTGTCGACGGCTTCTAGAGCGCCGGCCGCCTGGTGAATCAGATCGTTCAACCGCTGCCCGTTGCCGCCCTGAGCATTTTTGCCGGCAACGTTCAGGAAGTTCGACAACGCGCCGTTCCGGTCCAGGCCGTTGGGTCCGACTTCGTCGGCCAGGGTGACCAGCTGCTTCTTCAGATCGTCGAACTCCAGTGGCACCGCGGTCCGGTCTAACGGGATCACGCCGCCGTCGGGGAACGCGGGACCGCCTCGGTAGACCGGCGCGAGCTGGATGAACCGGGTGGACACCAATGTCGGGGTGACAATCGCCGCTTTCACGCCGGCGGGTAGGTCATACTTCGCGTCGTAGGTGAATTCGACTTTGACCCGCCCCGGCTCCGGGGTGATGGACACAATTTTGCCGACGTCGATGCCTTTGATCCTGACTCGATCCTTGGGGTAGATCCCCTTGACCGTGGCGAAATAGGCAGTGCCCTGTTTGGTTGACGGCGGCAACAGCGCGTAGACCGCCGCGCCCGCCAGCGCCAGTAGTACCGTGGCTACGATGAAGGTACGAGGCCGCCGCATCGATTCGTGCACCTTCATCAGCCGTTTCCTCCCACGCCTGCGAGACCTGGAATCGAGGGCAGGGTGGGTACCGAGCCTGGCTTGAGCGGCCCAGCCGGCACCGGCACACCGGGGAGAAACTCGTTCAGCGGGAACTTGGTCGCCGCGGTCCCCGCCACGTCGGCATGGCCTTGGAACCAGGGGCCCGACGACAGTCCTTCGCCCAACCCCGTGATGTAGGACGAGATCCGCGACAGGGCCGCCACGATGTTGCCCTCGTTACGCCGCAGGATGCTCGCCGTGCGGTCCAGCGACTCGAGGGTCGGCCGCAGCCGCTGGCCTTGATCACTCACCAGCCCCCGTACCTGGTTCGCGGTGTCCTCAGTGTGGACGAGAATGGAATGGATGATGTCGCGACGAGCCTCCAGCTCGCCGAGCAGCTGGTTCCCGTCCTGGGCGAGCAGCACGAGCTGCTGGGTGTGGTCGCGAAGTACGCCAGTGGTGGCCGCCGCGTGTTGCAGCAGCGACTCGACGGCGAGGTCCCGCTCGTTGAGCACCCGCGCGACCGTGGTGAGCCCCTCCAGCGTGGGCTTCACGTCGTCCGGCGTTCCCGTGAACGCCTGGGAGAGCTGGTTGAGCGCGTTGGCCACCTGTTTGGTGTCGATCTCGCCGGTACGGCGGGTGAGCTCTTCGAGGCGGTCGTTGATGTTGTACGGCGAACGGGTTCGCTCCAGCGGAATTGTGTCCCCCGGGTCGAGTGCTCCGGGGCCGTCGTCGAACAAGGCGACCGTGCGCTCACCGAGCAGCGTCTTGGTCTTGATTTCGGCTCGTGACCGGCCACCCAGCGAGACACCTTTGGCGGTCAGCCGCACCAGGACGTTGCCGTCGACCAGCTCGACGCTCTTGACCTTGCCCACCGCTGTGCCCGCGACGGTCACGCGATCTCCGGGGGCGAGGCCGCCGGCCTCGTCGAAGACGGCTTGATACGTGTGACCGCCGAAGATCGGCAATGCCGCCACCTGGAACGAGCCGAACAGCAGCGCCAGCAGCAGAGCAACACCGACCACCGCGACGACGACGGGGTCTCGCTCCCGGAAGCTCACGCTCATCGCCCGCCGCCCCTTCCCGCCTGTTGACTGCCTTGGTCCGGTCCCCCGTTGGGTGGTTGACCCGCTACGCGCCCATTGATGACGTCGGATGCGCCCTTGCCGCGAATCCGTTGATCAGGGGTCTCGAGTGGATAGATGTTGCCGGGCCGGCACCGCTCGATGTTCGGGTTGGGGCCCTGCCACGGCGTGTAGAACGGGTTGCCGTCCGGGCCGGTGAGCTTCACACGTAGCGCGCAGACGAACAGGTTGTAGGTGGATCCGCGCGACCCCAACCGACTGATCCGGAGGTAACCGCCTGGCAGCAGCCCCAGGACCTCGTCGATCGCCGCCTGGCCCTTGTTCGCCTGGTCGGTCGCCCGGTGCAGTTGGTCGACGGTGCCTTTGAGCGGTCCTCGGACCTTGTCGAGCAGGTCATGGGTGCTGGTGAGCAGGTCGTCGACCGAACCCAGCGAGCCGCCGAGCTGTTCACGGTCCTTGGCGAGGCCGCTGGTCAGCTCCTGCAGCTTCTTGATGGTCTCCGCCAGCTGGGGCGCGTGCTGGTCGAGCGTGCCCAGTACCGCGTTCAGGTTGCCGATCACGGCGTCGATCTGTTGGTCGCGCCCCGCAAGCGTGGTGCTCAGTGACGCGGCGTGCGCGAAGATGTCGTCGAGGGTGCCGCCTTGCCCCTGCAGGACGGAGACGATGTTGCCGCTCAGCTCGTTGATCTTCCCCGGATCGAGCCCCTCGAACAGCGGGTTGAACCCCGCCAAGAGAACGTCCAGGTCGAGAGCGGGCTTCGTCTGGGACTGGGGAATCATCGATCCCGGTGGCAGTGGCGGCGCGTCGCCCGGGCCCGGGGACAGCTCCAGATAGCGGTCACCGGTGAGGTTCAGATAGCGGATCGTCGCTCGGACGTTCCTCGGGAGAGCCCGGTCCTTGTCGATCTCGAACGACACGATCCCCAGCTTGCTGTCCTTGACCTTCACATCAGTGACAGCGCCTATCTCCACACCGGCGATGCGCACGCCCTCGGTGCTGCGCAGGCCTGAGGTGTCGGTGAACTCCGCCGAGTAGGAGTTCGTCTGCCTGAATTCCAGGTTGCCGCCGAGTTGAATTGCCAAGAAAGCCATGAGGGCTACGGCCACCACAACGAAGATGATCGTCTTCGTGAGCGGTGCCGCTACCGCTCGAGCGCTGCGCCTCTTGGACATCATCGACCACCCTCACCGGTTCCCTGGCTGTTCCGCTCCCGGCGAGCGTCTTCCTGCTGACGTTGTTCCTGGTAACCATTACGGGGCGAGACCGCGGACCCGCCGAACAGCTGCGCTACCAGCGGACGGCGCGGCAGCTCCAGCGTGTTTTTTCCTGTTCCCCGCTTCTGGTCGCTGCGGTTGAACTCGTAGTTCAGGCTGGGTGGCACCTTGAACCCTTCCAACACCGGTAGGCCATGGCACCCCGGGCCGAAATCGGCGTTCATGTTCGGCAGGTCCTGTGGATACCGGTACGGCTCGGTCGCGGGAGCGAACGTCGTCATGCTCACGACACCCGGCACGGTGTTCCCGTCGGAGGTCAGGAAGCCCTTATTCGCCTGGTCAAGACCCTGCAGAGTGCAGCTGAGCTCGGGCGAGTACTTCCTGAGCAGCGCGGTGGTGGGCGTGAGGTTGCGCGCGAGACTGATGATGTCGTCACCGTTGGAGGCGAAGAACCTCTCACCGGTGTTCGCCACCCGGGCCACCGTCGTCAGCGTGTCGTGCAGGTCATCGCGGCGGTCGACCACGGTATTGCTGGTTACCGTGACATTTCCGAGTATCCGCAGCAGGTCCGGGCTGACACCTGCGTAGAGATCGAGGACCTTCGCACCATTATCGAAGTCTTTCCGGAGCTGCGGGAGGTCGTTGTTCACCTTGCCCAGGTAGCGATCCGAGACCTCCACAAGCTCGCCAATTTTCTCCCCGTTTCCTCGTAGACCATCGGCGAAACCTCCGAGCAGCGCGTTCACCTTGGCCGGCTGAGCGGTGACGAGAACGTTCTGCAGCTTGTCGAAAAGCGAGTTGGCCTCGACGGTCACCCGATCCACCGACAGCGTCGTGTCGGGACGAATGCTCGGCGCCGGTGGCCCGTCCGGGATCGTTAAAATTGCCGCTTTCGACCCGAACGCGGTCAGCTGCTCCAGTGATACGTGCACGTTCTCCGGTACGGTCCGCAGCCGCGCGGGGTCGATATTCAGCGCGATGTCGACACCGTTGCCGTTGGCGCCACGCGCCACGCTGGCGACCTTGCCGATCTCCATTCCCCGCATCAACACCCGGTTGTCCGGGAACATCTGCAGGCCACCGCGCTCAGCGTGGAGGTACAGCCTGGCCGGGTGGCTGAACAGATTGTTGTAACTCGCCAGGCAGGCCGCGACGAACGCGATGATGATCAGCAGGAGGATCGCACCGGACACCTGCTTCCGGGCGCCGGTGGAAAATTGACTGTTTCTCACTCGAGGACCTCTCGCCTCATCCTGAGATTCTGAAGACGTCGCTCGTTCCGTAGAGTGCGAACGAAATGAACATCTCGGCCGAGATCACCGCGATGAGCGTTGTACGGACCGCTTTACCGACCGCCTCACCCACCCCCGCGGGGCCACCAGTGGCATTATAGCCATAATAGGTGTGAATAAGGATCACCACGACCGCGATACCGACCGCTTGAATAAAGGCGTACCCGATATCTGAATTTTGAATGAAGGTGTCCATGTAATGATCATAAGTACCCTCGGACAGCCCGAAGAAGTTCACTTGCACCAACTTCCAACCGATCCAGCCGCCCACGAGAGCCATAGCGAAGATCGGGATGATCGTAATCATCCCAGCGATAAGCCGAGTGGACACAAGATAAGGGATTGAACGAACGCCCATAACTTCCAGCGCATCGATCTCCTCGGCTACGCGCATGGCGCCCAGCTGCGCGGTAAACCCGCTGCCCACCGTGGCGGACAGCGCTACGCCGGCGACAATGGGAGTAAGCAACCGAGGGTTGAAGATCGCCGACGCGAACCCACCCAGCGCTTCGAGGCTCAGATTCCGCAGGGTGTCAAAAGTCTGGACACCACCGGTCACGCCAGCGAACAGCGTGATGAAAAGCGTGATCACCGAAGCGCCACCGATGACCGCGAGCGCACCCGTACTCATCCCCACCTCGGCGATAAGCCGGACCTGCTCGGTTTTGTGCCGCGTGGCTGCCGTCGGCGCCGCCAGGATCGCCTTGCGGTAGAAGTCCGCGTGGTCGCCGAGGTCGCCGAGAAGTCTCCAGGGCGTGGAGAGGGCGTTCACGAACCGCCGACGAGCGGTACTGGCGGGGTAGCGCAGATTCATCAGTGTCCACTCCCGACAATTCCGAGTGAGTACGGCACCTGAGTGAGGATGATGTTGATCGGGAACAGCGCCAGGAAGGTGTAGACCACGGTCTCGTTCACCGCGTTCCCCACACCACGTGGCCCGGCCTTGCAGGTCATCCCTCGGAAGCATCCGATCAGCGCGCCCACGACGCCGAAGACGACGGCGCGCACTTCACCATGAATGAGGTCGGCAACCCCCACCAACTGCCTCATCGTGGCTACGTACTGACCCGCCGCGCCGCCCTTGATGATGACGGCGAATAAATATCCACTGGCCAGACCGATAACGATCATGATCGCGTTGAGCAACAGTCCGTTCACCGCCGTGGCAAGCACCCTGGGCACGACGAGCCGATGAACCGGATCGATGCCCATGACCTCCATCGCATCCAGCTCCTCCCGGATATTTCTGGCCCCGAGGTCCGCGCAGATGGCCGTCGAGCTCGCGCCGGCAATGATGAAGGTTGTCGCGAGCGGCCCGATCTGCGTGACCATCGCGAGCGCCGTCGCGGCGCCGCTCATATCGATTGCACCGATCTCATTCAAGATCAGGTTGAACTGGAAGGTCACCAGGGCGACGAACGGAATGGCGAGCAGGATCGCCGGGCCTAGCGAGATGCTGGTGACGAACCACGTCTGCTGGATGAACTCTCGCCAGTCCAACCGCTTGCGCACGGTCGCAACCATCGTGTCGGCCACGAATGCGAAGAAGCTGCCAACGGGTGACACAGCCGCTCGGACGCTGACCTCGACCACATGCCGCTCCTCAACTCGATCCGGTCCACATTGACCGCTGCAACGACGGGCACTTGCGCACCAGACTCCAGGCGCCGACGGCACCGCGCCCGCCCCCAACGCCTTCGCTGGTGTCCGACCGCCGCCGAATGAGAATGTACACTATCGTTCTGGCAGTCCCCGGCCACCCCGGCGGTCGAGACCGCTCTGGCGTGACAGTGCGTCAGCGTGGGCGACCGGGACGCTGTGAGCGGCAAGACGTGAACGGAGGGCGCAGATGATCCAGATGCGAGAGCCACGATGTTCGTGAGGGAGAAGTGCCTGCCCAGTTAGGTGGTCTCGGTAAGACCGAACTGGCGACGGGACCAACATGGTCAGCCGAGGATCGCTACGCCTGCTGCGCGCGATGCTTACTCACAGTGTCAACCACGTGCGCTGGCCGCCACGAAACGCGAAGGCAGCGCTCACGAATGAGTTATTGAGAACAGCAATTCGCTTTTAAGGTTACTCTGCGGCGATGCGCGTCACCCACTATCGGCTGGTAGTCCTGGTGGTGAAAGCCCCCGACGGATCGCGGCGCTACCGGTCGGTATGTGCTTGTGGCGCCGGCATCAACGTCGCTCCCGTCGCACGCCCCGGCGTGCATGTGAACCGAGAGGAAGACTTCTATGGGGCCACTCACCGGAGTCCGGGTCGTAGAGCTCGGCATGTGGATCGCGGGACCGGCGACCGGGGCCCTACTCGCGGACTGGGGAGCCGAGGTATGCAAGATCGAATCGCCGACCGGCGATCCCTTCCGCCACATCATGACCTCCTCAGGCTATGCCGAAGACATCCCGAACGCCCCTTTTACGCTCGACAACCGGGGCAAGCTGAGCGTTGCGCTCGACCTGTCCCAGCAGGACGCTCGGTCCTCCTTCGACGACCTGCTCGGCACTGCGGATGTCTTCCTCACCAACCTGCGTCTTAACGCGTTGGAACGCCTTGGTCTAGCACCCGACAGGGTCCGCGAGCGGCACCCGCACCTGGTCTACTCCCTCATTACCGGCTACGGATCGACCGGTCCGGACCGCGACCGGCCTGGATATGACGCCGGCGCTTTCGGGGCGCGCACTGGCATCGTCCATCAGATGCGTTCGGGGGAAGCGCCCCCTGTCGCACTCCCGCTGGGGTTCGGCGACCACGTTGTTGCTTTGGCGGCCTGCGCGGGCATCTGCGCGGCGTTGGTGCAGCGAACGCGCGGTGACGGGACCGGGCAACTGGTTGAGACAAGCTTGTTCCGTACCGGCATTTACGCCCTCGGCTGGGACAACGCGGTGCAGCTCATGCTCGGTAAGGTTCCCAGGGCAACTGAGCGGACCGAGACACCGACTCCAATGTTCAATTGCTATCGGGCAGCCGACGGACACTGGTTTTGGCTGCTCGGCGTGGAGGCAGACCGCCACTTTCCCGGTGTAGCCACGGCTATCGACCGGCCAGAGCTACTGGACGACGAACGCTTTGCGACCGCAAAGGCACGGCGACGTAACCGCCAGGCGATCATCGCAATACTCGATGACGCATTCGCTGCCGCGCCATTTGCCCACTGGGCCGAGCTGTTCGAGACCAACGACGTATGGTGGGCGAAGGTGCAGTCGCCAGCCGAGGTCGCCGCCGACCCACAAGCCCTGGATGCGGGAGCGTTCGTCACCGTCGGCGAAACAGACGTACGTACCGTTGCCACACCGGTTGATTTTTCCGATCACCCTCGCAAATCCGTCGCCGCCCCTCCCCTCCTTGGAGCGCACAACGATCACATATGGTCCGGCATTGACGGGGGCCACGGCGGCCGGTGAACGGCGCCGGCAGCACGGCTAGCGACCGATGAACTCAGGCCGGCGCCGCTCTACAAAAGCGCGTGCGGCCTCAGCTGTGTCGTGCAACCTGTCCAGCTCATCCCGGGCGTGGAACTCCGCCGCGCGGACGACCGGGGTGTACTGGAACGGTGCTACCTGGGCCGCCAACCGCTTGGTAGCCATCAGATGTTGGGGCGGCATGGACCGAAGCTTGTCAACCCAACGCTGAGTGGCTACCTCCAACGCATCATCATCGACGACCTCAGTGACGAGCTGGGCCTGGCTGAGCTCTGAGACAGCGAGATCGTCACCGATGGCCACCCGGAAGGCGAGCGCGCGCGGAAGACCTTCCGCCGCGCCAACCCAGTAGGGCCCGAGGACACCGGTGGGCACCTCCCGCAGACCGAACCGCAGCGTGCTGCTCGCGATACGGACGTCACCCGCGAGAAAGAAGTAACCGCCGGCTCCGAGGGCGTGGCCCCGGGCCGCCGTCACGACCACCTTGTCGGTTCGCGGAAGGCCGTATTGCGTGAGCGTAGGGTCGAGATCCTCGGTGGGCGAGGCACCCGAGCTCGCTTGTTCGGCAATGTCACGTCCCGCGCAGAAGCTCTTCCCCTCCGCGCGCAGAACCAGGATGTAGGCCTCCGGATCGGAGTCGAAACGGCGGAACGCCGCCAGAAGCTCGTCGTGCATGGGGCGCGTGATCGCATTCAGCTTGGCGGGCCGGTTCAGCGTTATGGTCACCACCGAGCTGTCGGTGTGGTAATCCACGCATCCTTCGGTGTCAGTCATGCCGCGCCTCCTGTGACGTCAGCTGGTCTCCCACGGTGTCTATGCCAAGCAACAGACCTGCGCGTGAGCGATGGAATTGATGGTCACCGGCGACATGATCGGCGACTCGGGCTGCCTTGAAGTACAGTCCGACGTCAGCTTCCTCGGTCATACCGATTCCGCCGTGCAATTGGATCGCCTCGGCGGTGACATGCAGTGCCAGATCACCGGCCCTGGCCTTCGCCGAGGACGCTTCGAGGGGTGCGTTCGGGAGACCCGCCGCGGCGGCCTCAATTGCGGACTCCACGACCGAGCGCGTCACCTCGAGGTCGCAGTACATTCGAGACGCGCGATGCTGCAGACCCTGGTAGGAACCGATCAAGGCACCGAACTGACGTCGAATCTTGAGGTACTCGACGGTTAGCTCGAATGCCCGCTCGGCGAGCCCCAACAGCCAGGCGCTCACCAGCGCGGCGCCCGTGGTCAGGATCGGATCAAGCGCCGACCCCCACTCAGTCGCCGGACCAAGCGCTCTGTCGGCGGAGAGCTCGGCGCCTGCAAAGTCCAGCGGTGTGCAGCGGCGGCCGTCGAGTAGCGTACGCGACCGCCAGGGTCCGTTCGCCTCATCAGGATCGACCAGGAACCAACGGCAACCGCCGGGAACGGCGGCCGGTACCAGAATCAGGTCGGCGCCAGGTATGTCGAGGACAGTCGCGCGTCCGGCCAGCCGCCAACCGTGCTCATACTCCTCTGCTCGAACCTCCAATTCCCCGCTCACAAGCGCGCCAGCCCTCGGAACGGCAACCGTCACCACCAGCTCGCCCGTAGCGACGCCGTGGAGCACCCGCGACGCCTCTTGTTCGGACTGATGCGCAAGAAGCACCGGAGTTGCCAGACAGATCGTCGAGAGAACCGGTTCGGGCGTCAGGTAACGCCCGCATACCTCCACCAGCCGGCCTGCGGCCGTCGACGTCAACCCCGCACCGCCCAGCGACTCCGGAACAGCGAGGCTGGTCCAGCCCAGGCCCGCCTGCTCCGCCCACAGAGAACGATCGAAGCTCACTCCCGGGGGCCCGTACAGGTAGTCGCGCACCCGGCCGACCGGGCTGTGATCCCGCAGCCACCGATCCGCGATCCGTGCGAGGTCCGCGACGTCGTCGTCAACCTCGCCCACAACAAGATCACTCATGAGACCGGCAACCCCAACCAACGCCTGCTGATGAGGTTCAGCTGAATTTCCGTTGTGCCACCGGCGATCGACAGCGCCCTGGACGTCAGCCAGGCCCGCATTCGCGAGGCATCCTCATCCGGGCCGCCTTCCCAGGACACTCCGTCCCAGCCACGCAGAAGTGTCATCAGTTCACCTCGCTCCTGCTGGTACTCGGCATTACAGACCTTGATGATGTTCGCGAATCGCTCAGCCCTGCGATCTCCGTTCTCGGCCAGCCGTTGCGCACGCGCCATCGTCCGGTCGAGAGCGAGCCGATCAAGCTCGTTACGGACCACCCGGGCGGTGAGTGCGGGGTCGCCGCGTCCCCCCTCCCGCCATGCGGTGAGCAGTGGAAATGAGAAAGCGGCCTCGCTCCACTCGTGTGTTGCCCTACGCTCTTCGTTCAGCAGGAACTTCGCGGCCGGCCATCCACCATTGACCTCGCCGAGCACATTTTCCGCCGGAACCCGAACGTCGTCGAAAAATGTCTCACAGAATTCTGTGTCGCCATTGATCAAGCGAATCGGTCGTACGGTGAGACCGCTGGTCTTCATATCGACCAGAAACATGGTGATTCCCCGCTGCGCGACCGAAGCATTTATGTCGGTACGAGCAAGGCAGAACATCCAGTCCGAGACCGTCGCGAACGAGGTCCAGATCTTCTGTCCATTCAGCACAAAGTCGGAGCCATCGGGAACGGCTCGGGTGCGCAACGACGCGAGGTCGGACCCTGCCTCCGGCTCGCTGAACCCCTGGCACCACCGCACCTCCCCCGCCCCGATACGGGGCAGGTGCTCAGACTTCTGCCGCTCGGTCCCGAACCGCAGCAGCGTGGGCGCCAGCAACGACAGCCCGCTTCCCAGCAACGGCGGGCGCGCTCCGATGCGCTCCATCTCCTCCGCGAGAACCGCTGCTTGCGCCGACGCGAGTCCGGCGCCCCCGTACTCGACCGGGACCGTCGGCATGGTCAGCCCGCGAGCGGCGGCGCGGCGCAGCCACACCCATGTGTCGGGGTTCTTCGCCTGGGACTGCTGTCCGCCGTACGGCACTTCGTCCGAGGGCATCGGTGTACGCATGGACGGGGGGCAGTTGTCCTCAAGCCACCGGCGGAGCTCGAACCTAAGATCGGTTAACTCCTCAGAAGCAAGCATGAGTTCCCGTTTTCCAGTTGCACCAACTTGACCGATCTGCCTCTGAATGCCACTTAGTCGAGCTTGTGACGGGACGCAGCATAGCATATGAGAATTTATATTCTCAATTTTCCGTACAAGTGCCCGTCGGCTCTCCGCTCGACTTCACTCCGGCCGGGAGACCCGTTACTCGTCAGGTGCTCGGCCGCCTGTGGGTGGCCGGTCCGAGATCGGTTCGGCCAAGGACACCGCCTGGCGCATGCGTTCGTCGTAGTGCCGGTGGGCGTCCTGATCCATTTCCGCGATGAGGCGGTCCGCCCGTGCGACACGAGTGAGCGCATGGCGCAGTTTCGCTGGCAATGCTTGGTTTATGAACGCCACCGGTGCCACGTGGCGCGGTACGAACGCCTGGAACCGGGGCCGATTCAGGAGCCCGATCACGCACTCCGCGACGTCCTCCGGCCGACAGGCCGGAGTGCCGCGCTTCAGCTTGATCCCCGCCACGAGCTCGGTCGTCACCAGCGACGGTTGCACGACGGAGAGGTTGATGCCCGTACCGGCGAGTTCCATCGACACTGCTTCGCTGAAGGCCAACACGCCGGCTTTCGTCGCAGAGTAGGTAGCGACCCCCGCACCTGGGACGCGAGCGGTGAGCGAGGCGATGTTGATGACGTGACCTCGGCCGTTGGGCTTCATCCGACGGATCGCGTCCTTCGTGCCGTGGATCATTCCGAGCAGGTTGATCGCTACCACCCGCTCGGTGACGCGGGCCTCCTCGTGCTCCGCCGGGCCGGTCGGCATGATCCCCGCGTTGTTGACAAGCACGTCGAGCGGGCCGAGCTCCCGCTCGACGGTATCCAGGAACACGCCGAAAGCCGAAGGATCGCTCACGTCGAGGTGCGCACCAATTGCACCGTGACCAAGTTCAGCGGCGACCTGGGCCGCCAACGCGCCGTCGATGTCACCAATCGCCACGAGTGCTCCGGCGTCCACCAACGCGGCGGCGGTCATGCGACCGATACCTCGAGCACCACCAGTTACGACGGCGACCTTCTTCACCAGCGAACGTGCCATGAATCGCCCCTCTTGTGCCGAACCGTCACGCCGTCTTCTTCGGGATCTCCACGCCGGCGGCGACACGGTCCCAGACCTCTCCGGGTGTCCGCTGCCGGAGCTCGACCTTCTTGACGCGCAGGGTCGGCGTCTTCGGCAGCTCCTCGATCAACTCGACATATCGAGGGACCATGTACCTGGCCATCCGGGGGATGAGGTAGCGCACCAGGTCTTCCGGGTCGACCGACCGACCCGCGACCGGTACGACGAACACCTTGATCTCATCCTCAGCGCCCTCGGCTGGTACGGCCACCGCCGCCGACTCCGCGACATCGGGGTGGGTGTTGACCTCCATCTCCACCTCGAAGGAGGAGATGTTCTCACCACGGCGTCTGATGGCGTCCTTGATCCGATCGACGAAGTAGAAGCGCCCCTCGGTGTCCTGACGGAAAGCGTCGCCGGTATGGAACCAGCCATTGCGCCATGCCGTGGCCGATTCTTGCGGCATCCCGAGGTAACCGACGGCGATCGTCCACGGCGCTTCGGTGCGCACCATCAACTCGCCGACCTCGCCGGGCGCGACCTCCTCGTCGTGCTCGTCGACGATCCGTAGTACCCAACCCGGCCAACCAGACGCGACCCGCCCGCAGCTGCCGATGGCATCGATCCCCTTCCACCCCGTGTTGATCGGAGACGGAACTTCAGTACTTCCATATGCGGTGAGCACGTCCTGGATACCGAAGCGCCGCCGCAACTCCTCGAGGCGGGGATGGACCGGCGAGATGTTCACCTTGGCCAGCGGATGATCGGCGTCACCCTCGGTCTCTGGCTGACTCATGATGAAGTGCGCCATCGCCCCGACAAGTGTCGTGTAGGTGCACCCGAAGCGGTCGATGTCCGACCAGAATTCCTGGGTCCGAAACGCCCGCTTGAGCACGATGCCGCCACCGAGCTGCGCGGTCGCCAGGACGTGAACACGCGCGATGAGGTGATTCGCCGCCGCCATGTGATAGATGACGTCGTCCCCGGTCAGCGCACCGGTGAGGGTCATCGTCCCGGCCGCGACCGCCGCCCAGGGCACGAGGGCCCCCTTCGAGGGGCCGGTGGTACCGGAGGTGAACACCACACACGCGATATCGTGGCCAGAAGGCGGCGGCCCCGGCACAATTGGCTGGCCGGGATCGAGCAGGTCCTCCTCCCGGTGCACAGCAACGGGCAGCTTGGGCAGCGTGCCGTCGCCGGCCCCTCTGACGATGACGGTCTCGAGCACTGGCACGTCACTGATGATCATGACGAGAGCCTCGAGGACCGTGCTGTCGGCGAACAACACCCGCGCTTCGGACACCGTCAACGCGTGGGTGAGCAACGTGCCTCGGTATGCGGTGCTGATTGACACCTCGAGCGCACCGAGAATCGACAGCGCCAGCCACATGACCGGACTTTCCAGACAGTTGTCCAGCAACGTCGCCACCCGATCGCCAGGGCGGACCCCGGCCGCACGCAACGCGCCTGCCCATCGCAGCGCCAGCTCGTAGGTCTGGCCGTAGGTCAGGGACGGGCCGTCCGCATCCTGGAGGAACAGCCGGTCCGGGGTTGCCTGCGCACGTTCGGCCAGCAGCTGAGGCAACGTCTTCTCCCGCTGGACAGCGACGTCTTGACTGGGTGCGGCGGCAAGCTTGGCGGTCACGGCAGCGGCATCCTGTTCGCGTGCATCGGGCGCGGGTTCATCGCGGCAACGTAAGGGTCAGCTGGCCGTCCAGGTGCGTTCCGAGCTTGTTGACGCCTCGGACCTCGACTGTCAACGTGCCCCGGTCACCGGTCGGCTGCTCTTCGCGCTCGGTCACCCGGCCCGAGATCGTCATCTCGCCGTAGGGGTAGTTCGGGACGCCCAGCCGGATACCGGCGGCCTGGATCAGCGCTTCGGGCCCGGCCCAGTCCGTAATGAACCGTCCGGCGAACCCGGTGGTGGTGAGGATGTTCATGAAGACATCCGGGTGGCCGCGCCGCTGAACCATGTCGCGGTCATGGTGAACGTCCTGGTAGTCCTGGGTGGCGATCGCCGTTGCGATGATCAGCGTGGGCGTGAGCTCGATGACCAGTTTCGGCAGCTCGTCGCCGACCGCCACCTGGTCGAACCGCAGTGTCTCCCAGGTTGGCTCTGGCGCGATCGTGCGATCCCCCAGTTCCTCGATCGGCTCTTTCCAGGGAAAACTCGACGGCAGCTCGGCGGACTCGCCGGCGCCATTGTTGCCCCCGGTCCGCGGCTTGAAGCGGATGAACCGATGCCGCATCACGCCCACGACGTCGCCCGTCTGGTCCTTCACGTCCTGGCTGATGGTGATGAAGTAGCCCTCGCCCAGCGCGGTCCGTTTCGGTCCGAAGAACTCCTCGACGCTGGGTGCCGAGAAGCTGAGGTGGTCACCGGGGCGGAGGTAGCGGCGGTACTCGTACCAGCCGTTCGTGACCGCCGGAGAGGTGTACCCCTCCCCTTCCAGCAGCTCGTGCAGCTCGTCCAGCATCACCTTTTCCGGGCGGTCTCCTGGAATCTTGTGCCCGCCGGGGGCGAGGACGAAGCGGCGGGTTCCATCCGGGTCGATGAGGTGCCGCCCCGGCTTCGGCGCGAGCCCGGGCAACGAGAACACCTGCAACGCGGTCGGCGGCACCACGAGCTCGCCGTGGATGGACCTCGCCGCGAACTCGGGGTCGGTGTAGACAGGGTTGCGGTCTCCGAGCACGTCGGTGAGTTGCCGAACCGTCGTCTGGCTGATCGGCTCGCGCGCCTGGATGTCCGGGCCGAGGTCGGTGCGCTTCACGAACTCGGCGAGGCACTCGTTCATGGTCTCCGCGGAGAACTGAGTAGTGGTCATGATGCGACTCCCAGGTCGAGGTCGAGTGTCAGGACAAGTCGTTCAGCACAGCGTCCGTATGCTCACCCAGTGCCGGAGCCCTGTTGGGCAGGAACCGCGCACCGTCGAGCTTGATCGGACTGCCGAACAACTGCATCTGCCGGCCATCGGCCTGCTCCTGGTCGTAGGTGAGCTCACGCGAGGCGACGTGCGGGTCGTCGAGGACGTCCAAGCCGGTGTAAGCAGGCGCTCCGGCGATGTTGTGCGAGATGAACAGATCGACCCATTCCGCGCGGGTCCGCGTGCTGAACAGTTCGGCGAGCTTCGCGCGCAGATCGGCGCGTTCGGGGTCCGCTGCTCCGGACTGGTCGATCTTCAGACCCTGCTCGAAGAGATCCATGCGCTCGGTGATCTCACAGAAATTGCGCCAGAACTTGTCCTCGAGAGCCATCAGCATCACGTACTCGCCGTCGCTGGTCGGGTAGTACTGGTAGCGGACGTAGCCGGACATGCTCATGTCGCCGAACCCATTCGTGCGCATGTCGAACTCGGTGGCGCGGAACGCCAGAGCGCAGTCCAGCCCGGCGACGTCGAGGTACTGGCTCTCCCCGGTTCGCTCCGCCTTACGAACCGCCGCAACCACAGCGAGTGCGCCGAACAGCCCGCCGGCCTCGATTCCGACCAGCGTGTGGTTGTCCGGTGTCCGGGGCAGGCCGTCCTCCGCGATCACCGGGGCGGCCAGGCCGGAGACGGCGTCGAACGCCCACCCGTGGGTGGCGAGGTCGCGGTACAGGCCTTCCTGGCCGAAACCGCTGAGCGAGCAGTAGACGATGTTGCTGTTGACCGCGCGAATCGTCTCGTAGTCGGCGCCGAATCGGGTGGCAGCACCTGCCCGCAGCCCGTAGACGAACACGTCCGCGGTGCGCGCCAGCTCCAGGAGCTTCGCCCTGCCTTCTTCTTCCTTGAGGCTCAGCAGAACGCTCTGCTTCCCTCGGTTCCAGCGGTAGTGCAGTGCGCCCGCGTACCGGGTGTGGCTGCCGGCCGGCGGTTCTTCGATCTTGATCACTTCGGCCCCGAGATCGGCAAGGTGACCGCCGAGTGCGTCGGGTGAGAACAGCGACAGCTCCACTACTCGCAGGCCCTGTAGAAGGTCGTACGTCATCGAACTCCAATCCGGTGTGTGCGGGCGGCTTCGGGCCGTCTGCCCGTCGGTGGCGATGAGGTTGCTGTCACCGCCCAGTACCGCCGGTCCCCACGTGCTGCCGCCCAGAGCTCAGCTCGATGGGAAGGTGTTTCAGACCGTGAATGTTGTTCGATCGCAGCGGTCGCGCCGGTCCACGGGCGGTGATCTGAGGAACTCGTTGGGTGATCTCCTCCAGCAGGATGCGAATCTCCAGGCGCGCAAGGCTGGCGCCCAGGCAGAAGTGCGGCCCTCCACCACCGAAGGAGAGGTGTTTGTTCGGCTTACGTCGGATGTCGAATACGAACGGATCCGCGAAGACGTCTTCGTCACGGTTGCCGGACAAGTACCACAGCGCCACGGTCTCGCCTTTGGCAATGCGCTGGCCGCCGATCTCGGTGTCCGCAAGCACGGCCCGACGGAAGTACTGGACGGGCGTCGACCAGCGGAGAATCTCCTCCACGGCCGTCGGAATCGCGGACGGGTCCTCCCGCAGCTCGGCGTAAGCCTCCGGCTTGGCCAGTAACTGCTGCAGGCCGTGCGTCATGGCGGTGCGCGACGTCTCGTGCCCCGCGGTCAACAGCAGCTCGATGTAGAGCACAACCTGCTGAATCGACATGGGCTTGCCGTTGACCTCGGCCTGCACCAGCTGGGTGACGATGTCCTCGCGCGGGCGCGCGCGACGGTCTTCGGCAATCGCTCTCGAGTAACGCTGCAGCTCACCGCGCCCCTTGTAGAGCGCCAGATAGTTGCGGCGCTGGCTCGGAGTTGCCTCCCAGAGCAGCGGCAGGAAACGGAAGCCGCTGAAGCCGAGCTCACCGATTGATCGGCACATTTCCCGGGCGATGTTTCGCGCACCCTGGGACTCTCTGGCGAACGGCTCGACATACTCCGGGTCGTCCGCACCGACGGCCAGGTTCGCCAGGTTGTACAGGCGGGGCCAGTCCTCCTCGGGGGCACCGAGCAGTCCCGCGAGAACCCCCAGCGTGATGCGCCCGGCGACGTGCTCGACGACATCGACGACTCCGGACCGGGCGATGGCTTCCTCAATGACCTTTACTACGACCTGACGGACCAGGGCTTCCATGGCTGCCGCCCGGCGCGGCCGAAACCCACGCTCCAGTGCGGCGCGGTAGGGGGTGTGCTCGGGTGGATCCATCATAGGGATCGACTTCGCGCCCTTGGCCATCAGCTTGTATGGAGCGCGTTCTTTCTCGGTCAAACCGACAATGCCGCCGTTTTCCGCGTCTGATGAGAACAATGCGGGGTTTCGGTTCGCCGCAGTGATGTCCGCGTGTTTGGACAGCACCCAGAAACCCGGTCCATCGGGTTCGGGGTGTCGATAGACCGGAGCGTTGTGCCGCAACCAGGTGAACCACTCGTGAGGCACGCCCTGGGCGAAACGGTCCTTGTCGAGCAGGTCAATATCTGATGCGTCCATGAGTTTGAGCTCCACCTAGCTCTCGACGAAGATAGCCATCGGGCCCGGTGCGCAGCTCTTCGAGCTCGTACCGATCAGCAAGCCGTAGTCGAGGAAGCCGTAGTCCCTCAGCTGAGTTCGTAGGCGTCAGTGTCAGGGCGTCGAATCAAATGCCAGTATTCTTCGGTGCTCCAGGGCCCGTTGGTAGCGACCCGGCCGAAATCATTGACGTAATAGGAGCGCTGCCGGTCGTCCAGCCAGACCGAGTCGCTGAGCCGTTCGTCCAACCGAGAATTGAAATCGTCGTAGGCGACCTGCGTGACGTCGACCGAACGAACATCACGCGTGAGCATCAGCTTGATCCATTCCAGGGCGTATCGCGTTTGCAGTTCACCCCAGACGACCGGTCCGTTAGCGAACGCGTTGGTGTTCGGTCCGTACAGCATGAAGAAGTTCGGAAACCCAGGAACGGTGATGCCCTTGTAGGCTCGCGCCCCGTCCTTGCTCCATCGCTTCTCGATCGACTCGCCAGCTCTGCCGACGATATCCATCGGCCAGAGATAGTCAGTCGCGTGGAACCCGGTTGCCAGCACGATCGCGTCGGTCGGATGAAGCCTGCCCGACGTGGTCACCACACCCTCAGCGGAGACCCGTTCGATTCCCTCGGTGACCAGCTCGACGCTGTCTCGCTTGAGTGCGTCGAACCAGCCGTTGTCGACCACGAACCGTTTGGCAAACGGCGGGTAGTCCGGCATCGTCTTGGCCAGCAGCTCAGCGTCGTCGCCGACCTGGTCCTGTATGTAGCCAGTCAGGTGCTCCAGCACCGCGTGGTTGCCAGGGCTGATCGAGATCGGGTGACTCCAGTTGGGGTCGCGGTAAAGGAGCGGTCGGAAGTTGTGGTCCGCGACAGACCATGCGGCACGCAGCCTAAACCAGTTGGGATAGTAAGGAAGATTGCGATCGAGCCAGAGCATTTCCGGCGACAACGGTGCCTTGTTGTTGGGGATCGCCAAGACCCATGGCGCGTGACGTTGAAATACGGTTACCCACCCAGCGGTTTCAGCTATCTCTGGAACTAGCTGGCAGCTACTGGCTCCGGTTCCGATGACCGCCACCCGACTACCCGGCAATTCGAAATCATGGTTCCACTGCGCGGTATGAAAAACCTGTCCAGCGAAGTCCGCCAGGCCGGAAATCTCCGGGATTTTCGGCCGATCCATGAAACCAACGGCGGAGATAATCGCATTGGCCTGGAGAATCTGAGTACTACCATCGGCGACCGTGGCCTCGATCCGCCAGGTACTGGAGGCCTCATCCCAGGTCGCTGACCGGACCTCCGTCTCCAAGACGATGTTCTGACGCACCGCAAACTCATCGGCGCACCAGTTGAGGTAGCGCTCGTTCTCCTCTTGCGGGGCGAACAGGTGTGTGAACGGGTAGTCGACGGCGAAGGTGTGCGAGTAGACCCGGCTGGGCACGTCAACCCGGGCGCCGGGATAGGTGTTTTGGAACCACGTCCCGCCGACACCGGTGTTCTTCTCGAGGACTGTGAACGGGATCCCGGCCCGCTTGAGCTGGATCGCGGCATTCACACCCGCCAGACCTGCCCCGATGACAACAACATGGAAGTCGCGCAACCGGTCCGGATCCGGCGACTCGCCGTCCCAGCTCAGCCCTCTCGGCATCTCCCCGACGGCCAACTCCTCGATCCAGAAGTCAGCGTCGGCGTCCGAGATGGGCTCCCCGACCGCGAGGGCGATCGCTTCCCGTAGACGCTCCCGCGTAGCCGGAAGCGGAGCCAGCTCGCCGGCATCGTGGGCGCGAAGCATCTCCAACGTCTTCTCGTGGAGCAGCGCGAGGTCAGCCGGATTTGCCAGGCCGGCCATCTCACCGGCGAACATGCCTGGCATCGGAGCGAGCTCGATGGCGCGCAAGCTCTCGTCCCCGGTCAGCTGGTAGAGCAGCCCCCGCAACGCCAGCGGATCGGCGAAGCGAAGCGCTTCCTCAGCTTCCTGGTACTCCGCGGCAGCTCCGCCAATAATGCGATTCACGATTCTCAATCTAGCGCAGCACGAGCCGGAACCGCAACAGGGGCAAGCCAGGAGCGCCCAGTTTCGGCCGTTCCCGAGGCGCCGCCCACGCGACCTCAACGACCGCGGCCAAGTGTCCGGTGACGCGTATCGCTGCGCATTCGCAGGGAAGCGCCGGGCGGCAATGAGGCGCAAACAACCGCCCCCGGCGACCAATCGGTCCACCGGGGGCGGCTAGGGAGCGGACCCGATCAGGCGCCGGTCAGATTCGGTACCAGCCTTCCGCGGTTCCGGCGAACATCGCGGCGCGCTCATCCTCCGAGTAGGGCTCGACCAGCGCCTGGTAGACCCCGAGCAGGGTCGAGTACTCGCAGAACAGCCAGTCGACCGGGAAGTTCGACGCAAACATGCACCGGTCCGGCCCGAACAGCTCGATCGTCGCCTCCACCCACGGTCGCACCAGGTCGAGGTCGAACCCGCGCAGCGGCATACCCAGGCCGCTGATCTTCACCGCCGCATTGGGAGCCTCGGCGAGCTGGGCCATCCCCTTGCGCCACCGGCTGAAGACCTCAGTCCCTCCCCCGCTGGGCCATCCGGCGTGCTCTAGCACGAACGACATGTCGCCGAAACGCTTCACGGTCGCCGCGGCCGCCGGCAGGCTTTCCTCGTGCGCCACCACGTCGTAGATCAGACCGCGGCGCTGCATCACCTCGAAGCACGCGTCGACGTGGCTGCTGCCGTAGTCGACGACCGACTGGTGCCGGATGCCGCGGAAGTTGGCGTGATCGGCGTGCCTGCCCAACTCCGCATCGACCTCATCGATCGGCCGGTCGAAGTCGGTCCATCCGATGATCCCGTGCGGGTGTCCCTGTCGCTCGAAGAGCTGCTGCAGGTAGGCGGTTTCATCGGGCCAGCTCGGAGGCTGCTGGGCCGCGGTGATGTGCACGACCTTCGTCACGTCGTAGTCTCGGGCGTGTTCGAAGTAGTCCGCGAGCAGGAAGTCACGACCCACAAGTTTTGAGAAGTCGCCGACCCCATGAGCGTCGGCCGCACCCTCCGGGGCATCCTCCAGCAGCGGGTACCACCGCGTCGCGAGATCCCACAGGTGGATGTGCGGGTCAACGAACTGTATCTTCTCCGGCATCAGGGCTACCCCCGCTGAGGTTGCGAATTTGTCTTCTCATTTCTAGACTACCCCGGCCTATCAGTCGAGGAGCAGCGCATGCCCCAGACCTTGCCGACGGTGACCCGCACCAGCGCCTCCGAGCGCCCGGATGCGCCCGCCATCGTGTTCGGCGAACGAACAACGACCTGGCGCGAACTCGACGCCGCGAGTAGTCGGGTTGCCAGCGGCCTCGGCGCGTCGGGCGTCGTCGACGGGAGCCGCGTCGCAGTGCTCAGCAAGAGCACCGACCGCTTCTTCGAAATCTTCTTCGGGGCCGCGAAAGCCGGCGCCGTCCTCGTTCCGGTCAACTGGCGACTGGCCGGCCCGGAGATCGAGCACATCCTGGCTGACGCCGAAGCGCAGGTCCTCTTCGTCGGCTCGGAGTTCGCCTCGTTAGTGGAAGCGGCGCGTCCCCGACTGCCCGCGCTCCATGAGGTCATAGTGATCGATCACCATTCCAACGTCGATCCCTACCGTCGGTGGACGCAGCGGTTCGAGCCCATCGATCCGCAACGGGACCTCGATCCGGACGCCGTGGCCTTACAGCTCTACACGAGCGGCACGACGGGCAGACCCAAGGGCGCACTGATCACCCACAGCTACTTCTTCGAGAACTTCCGGCTGGTCCAGCGAATCCCCTCGCGTTTCTGTGACTGGGACCCTTCGGAAGCCACACTGGTGACCTTTCCGCTCTTCCACATCGGGGGGCTCAACTGGGCGTTCATGGGCGCCGTTCAGGGATGCACGCTCCTCGTGATGCCCGACTTCGATCCAGCGGCGATCCTGGCGCTGCTGTCTCGCTACCGAGTTCCCGCGCTACCACTTGTCGCGGCGATGCTCCAGGCCGTCCTGTCGACCGTGGGCGCGACCGAGACTGACTTCGGCACGGTCCGTCACGTTGTGTACGGAGCAGCACCGATTCCGCCGGCGCTCCTGCGCAGGGCGATAGACATGATCGGCTGCGGGTTCGTGCAGACCTACGGCATGACCGAGAGCACGATCGTCACCGTTCTCGACGCCGAGGACCACCAACTACCAACCATCCCGGCAATGCTCTCGGTCGGCCAGCCGATGCCCGAGATCGAGCTCGAGATCGTCGACGACCGCGGCGCTCCAGTACCCGACGGGGAGATCGGCGAGATCATCGTGCGCACCCCCGTACTCATGAAGGGCTACTGGCGACAGCCGGATGCGACAGCCGAGGTGATCAAGGATGGCTGGTTCCACACTGGCGATGCCGGTTACCTGAGCAAGGACGGCTACCTCTATCTCAAGGACCGCGTCAAGGACACCATCATTTCCGGGGGAGAGAACATCTATCCCGCTGAGGTCGAGAACGCGCTGTACGAACATCCGTCGATCAAGGAGGTCGCGGTCGTCGGCGTCCCTGACGACACCTGGGGGGAGGTACCCAAGGCATTCATCGTCCCCGAAGAAGGCGCCGTGCTCGATGAGTCCGCGCTCCTGTCGCACACCGAGCAACGCATCGCTCGATACAAGCTGCCCAAACACTTCGCCGTGGTCACAGCGCTGCCCCGAACCGCGTCGGGCAAAGTGCTGCGCCGCGTACTGCGTGACCAGTCCTGACCGGCCCGCCGGCGCCGCACGAATTCCTCGCGCACCAGGAGCCGGGGGCGCGCCATGTCGGAGGCCCCCGGCGCGCGCTATCCGCCGAGCGCGGCTTCCGCGTGATAAGCAGAACTCCGCAGATACGAGATCAGCGAGATGGACAACTCGCGCACCAGCTCCGCCTCGCTGAATGTGTCGTCCATGAGGCGGAAGGCGGGCTCGATAACCAGATGGCAGTACACAACCGCGCGCAGCTGGTGCGCACAGAACTCCGCCGCCGTGCGAGGTCGAGGGTGTCCGATGACCTCGACTCGCTGCAGGACCAGACGCGTGACGCAGGCATGGAACTCCGCCTGGATCCGCTGCTCCCTCTTCGCAACCTCCGAGTTGGACTGAGCCAGTCGGGTAGCGGCCCGCAGCAGACCTGAGTTCCGCGTCGTAAGTTTGACGACTTCCTCGATGACCTGGGTGAGCAGCTGCTCGAGCGGAACCCCTTCCCAACGCTGGGGACTGAGGGCCGCGGCCTGAAGGTGCATGACGCGTTCGGCGTACCGCTCATGAAGCAGCTGCAGCAGGCTCTCTTTGGACTCGAACCGACGGTAGAAGGCACCCACCGACAGGCCCGCCTGATCGCAGATGTCGTTGACGGAGACCTCATCGAAAGACTTCTTCGAGACAAGCTCCTCAGCGGCGGCTAGCAGCCCCTCGAATGTCTCCAGACTGCGCTGCTGCTTGTAACCGAGGTGCCGCTGAGGGACCGGATCCGCTTGCGGGCGCGCGTTCTTCCTCGGGCGCGCGTTCTTCTGCGAGGTCGTCACGCTTCCAAGAGTAACATCGGTTCGCATTCGCGACTGGCGCGACGCCCGTCGCGAGATCACCAGCAGATGATCAACGGGGTCCGCCGTTCCACGCGCTCGTTCTGGCAGACGCCCACCTTCGCCGACTGTTGACCAGGTCACCCCGCCGTGCTGTAATGCGAATTTAAATACTCTTTTTCGCCGCCGGACGAGGGAGACCGCACATGCCGCCACCCCATCCGCCGCACATGGTCATGCCTGACATCTGGTGGATCTTCACTGGCCTGATGTTCGTGGTCTCGCGGTCGGCGTAGCGCTCCTCACTCGGTACAGCTGGAAGCATGCGGACGGAACCCACTGCTGTGCGTGGTCAGTGGCGCTGTCGGGGTATTTCTCGAGCCTCTGGTAGATGTCGCCGGCTTGGCGTGGTACCCGCCCGAAGCCGGGTGGAGCTATGCGCAGACGGCGGGCATCACGTTGCCGGGGCTCACCCTGCCCGGCTACACCTGGATCTACGGAGCATTCGCCGGGCTCACCTACTGCTCCGCAAAAGGTATGACCACTACCGGGCGCTGTGTTCGACTCCCCCTCGGACACGGAACCCCCACACCGTTCCGAGCCCTGGTCGTACCCCCAGCTCAGACTGTCGGCGAGCGAGCAGGGAGCAAATCGTGAGTGATCGGTGAGCGAGCGGCGGGTGCAACCGAGGCATACGCACCGCTTCGTCGATCGAGAGCCTCAGTCCTGATTCCCCGACCCATCCGCGCCCGAGCCGCGCCCGAGAAGACCGGCACCACGCGGCATCAGCCAGCATTCCCCGGCACACCCAACCGGACGTGAGCAGCCAAAACGGCACAACCTGACACCAGGCGGCACGATCCGACACGCCCAAACGCCGACTCTTAGTCAGCGGGTTCGGGGTTCGAGTCCCTTGGTTGGCCCGTCCGCGCCACCGCCGCGATCACCGCACCCATGGCTGGCCCTCGCGTCGCACATCGAGCGCGCCGGACGGCGCCGCGAGATCTCGTCGACCGGTCTCGCTGATGACCAGGGCGCAGCCGAAGCTGAGCAGGCAAGTCAGCGTCAGGTAGGCGGTAATCGGCAGGCTGGTCAAGTTGATGCCGTAGAGCGCGGTGGCCAGGAACGGCGCGATGCCGCCGCCGAGGATCGAGCCCAGCTGGTAGGCAAGTGAGATGCCGCTGTAGCGGACCTGGGTGTCGAACAACTCGGCGAACAGCGCGGCCTGGGGCCCGTTCGCGGCGCCGAACAACGCCGCGAACACGACGAACGCCAGGAGTACCAACGGCGTGGCCCGGGTGTCGAGCAGCGTGAAGTACACCAGCGACCACAGCGTAAGCGCGGCGAGGCTGCCCAGCAGGACGCGTCGCCGTCCCCAGCGGTCGGAGATCGCGGCCGCGTAGCCGGTCACGACTAGCCACACCACCGCGGCGGCCAGGATCATCCAGATGATCATGGTGCGGCTGAGGGGCAGGAACGCGGTCGCGTAGGACAGGGAGTATGTGATGACGATGTAGCTCATCGCGTTCGGGGCGACGAACGTGCCGGCGGCGAGCAGCACCCGGTGCCAGTCCGTGCGCAGTACCTCGACGATCGGGAGCCGGGTGAGGCGGCTGGCGGCCAGGGCCGCGCGGAACTGGGGTGTTTCGGTGAGCGATACCCGCACGATGAGCCCGATCGCCACCAGGACGGCGCTGAGCAGGAACGGGATGCGCCAGCCCCAGGCCTGAAAGCTCGCGGCGCTGAGTGCGTTGCCGGTGGTCAGGAAGGCGATGTTGGCCAGGATCACCCCGGCGGGGATGCCCATCTGGACGAAGCCGCCGTAGCGGCCGCGGCGCCCCGTCGGGGCGTGCTCGACGGCGACCAGGACCGCGCCGCCCCACTCACCACCGACGGCCAGGCCCTGTAGGAGCCGTAGGACGACCAGCAGCGTCGGGGCGAGCACCCCGATCTGCTGATACGTGGGCAGCAGCCCGATCCCCGCGGTCGCGACACCCACGCCGACCAGGGAGATGACCAGCATCGACTTCCGGCCCACCCGATCACCGAAGTGGCCCATCAGGACCCCGCCCAGCGGTCGACTGAGAAAGCCGACACCGAACGTGGCGAAAGCCGCGAGGGTGGCGGCGACCGGCGAGAGGCCAGGGAAGAACAGCGTGGGGAAGACGAGGGCTGACGCGACGGCGTAGGCGAAGAAGTCGAACCACTCGACGGTCGAGCCGAGGAACGAGGCAACCACGATCCGGCTGACGGTGGTCCGAGGCTGCCGGACCACTGGGGAAGAGCTCATGAGCAGTCCTTCGCCAGTGCGCGCACGAAACCGAAGACATCGATCGACCGGAGTGGCCGGCCCCCGCGATCTTCTGGGCTACCCGCCTCCTTACGGACTGGCCGAGCCGCTCGTGGGGACAACCGACAGGCCCGCCTGGCCTAGCCGTGCGCCCCTGGCTTGCGCCCTGCTGACTTGGGCTCATTGCCGGCGGCGCCGCACTGCCACACCGACGCGGCAAAGAGGGGCCGGGAGGTTCACCTTTCACACGCACTCGGCTCCTGGATCAGTTATGCGCGAGATTGCGGTTCTGTGACATCCCGCCTGTCACTGGTCAGTAGTTTTTTTGTCCGACGGCATCCGTAGATTGCACGCAGAGGCGCCCAACGGGCCGCAGCACGCATCATGGGCCGGTCCGAGACCTCTCGCCGGGTACCCCGGTCGATGCGCAGCCCAGGGCGCGGATCTCGCCGAAGGGGACAATCATTATGGCCGTGCAACTGCTCTTCCGTGTCGCCGCGATCAGCACCACGGTGCTCGCGATCGCGGTCATCGGGGGCGGCCCGGCACTAGCGGCTCCCACCCCGACGTCACTACCGCCAACGGTTGCGTCCAGCCCCCCACCACCAGGCTCCACCGACGGTGCGACCGATCCGAGCCTTACACCCCTCGGTCAGGAACGGTCAGATCAGCTCGAAGCGAACGGTGGGATCCCTGCCGTGCTGCGAGACTGGCTCCGCCCTCGATCATGGCATGAGCGGAGGCCCCACGATCGATCTGAACGCCCGAGTTCTGGGCGTAAACAGAGCGTTATGACTAACGCCCAGCCATTCAACTTCATCGCACCCTCGGCCGGCCCAAGCGGCCGCTAGTTGGGTTGGCGCGGAGGGCCGGAGTCGCGGAGGGCCTGAGAGATGACCTGCGGGTCCAGGGCGGGTCGGCCCGGACCCGCCTGATCAGAGCGGCACGGCACCGACCGCGATGGCGCAGGTGTCGCCGCGGTCGTCGCCGGTGAAGCCGTGTTCGCCCGCACCGAAGGCTAAGGCCGACACCACGGCCGGCCACGACGACATGGCTTGGAGGGCACGTGGTCACGAATGGTCCGTTCGGTCGAGGTGTGATGTCTGACGCGGGGTGTATCGGTCTCATCTGCATTAGTTGGGCGCCGCTTATTGCGGTGTGGGAGCGCGCCGACGGGCTCGGCGCCACCGAATGGCGCGAGGGGTCCCTCATCGGTGCGGTGGCAATTGGTGTGGTAGGGCTGCTGGCTCTCGTCGCCTACGCCCTGTTGCGACATGCGCCCACCGCGCGGGTCCTCATAGCGCTAGCGGCGCTGACCTCGACCGCGCTGACCGCGCGCGAACTCACCCACGGCGCGCTTGGCCCCCGCTTGATCGCGCTGCCGTTGGTCCTGGTTTCGACACTGGCGATGTTGGGCTGCGCGTTGCGCGCGGGCGCGCTGGTGCCCACGACACCGGCCATTCCCAACCCGCCGAAGAATCGGCGGCTCTCGATCGGCCGCGGTCGGTCCGCCCGTAACCGCCCGGTACTGAGCTGGAGGATCGTGCTACCGCTGTGCGGAATCAGCATCATGATTGCCTTGTTAGCAATGACTTCACGGCAAACACTCGATCCGCTTTGGGACGGTATCCATGACGGCCTCGCGATGCTCACCTGGAGCGTATTTGGACCCGTCGCCAGCCGAAGGCCCACCTCTGACTATTACCTAACAGGGGCCGCTGTCGCCACGGCGTGCTGCCTCCCGGCGGCCACCGCGTCAATCCTGATCGCGCCGACCGGAGCGGCAAGCGGGGCATGGCTTATTCTAGCGCTTCTAATTGTCTTGGTAACCGCCCTGACATGGGTGGATCTGTGTTCGCTACGGGGACACATGTCGACCTGTCCCTCATGACCGCTGGAGGCCGCGATTTTGTTGATCCATCCACCGTGCCGTCCTGGGCCATTGAGTTGACCAAAAATCTCAACTCGATCATTCCTATCGCCGGAGTTGCCGAGGTCCTCGATCTCATGCTGCTCGTGGCTGCCATCTTCTTCATGTTCCGACCGGGCGCGATGGTCTACTTCCGTACGGCCAGCGAGTTTCGCGCGCCGACATCGCCCAGCGGCCGCATGGACATCAGTTGACCGCGCGAGCGGCAACATCACGCCGGACAGCTGCGCCCGCGAGCCGCGGCCCGGGAGGCCCCGTGCGTACAGCATTCGCGGTCGGCCTCGTGGTGGCTCTCGCCGCGTGTGCGCCGACCCACCAGGACATCGCACCGCCAAGCGGCGGCTCACCGACCACCGCGTCAGCCCCGGCGTCCAGCAGTCCACCGACCGTCGGCAACACGCCGCTCCCACCTGCTGCCGACGGCACGAACCTCGATTCCTGCCGGGCCGGGCGGTGTCAGGTCTTGGTCACCCTGCCGGCGGTGCTCACGGTCGAGTCGCAGCGGTTGCCGATCACGTTGGAGGGCAACCATCTCATGGTCAAGCCGAACGGCCAGGCCCTTGGGGTGTTCTTCACCCTGGAATCGCCCGGGGACCACATCTCGTTCTCCTCGCCCACGACCACCGGGGGCAAGGAAATCACCGTCAGCCTGGTGGGCATCCGGGGGAACACGGCGGAGCTGACCGTCACCTCCGAGTGATGGCGACCCGGGTTGCAGCCGCACGAGTCGCGGTGCACGAACTTTGGCGGCAGCCGGATGGTGACCGGCGGCGCCCCCGCGTCGCCCAGCCGGGCAAGTCGACCCCCGCGCTAAGTGGTCCCGCCAGTGATGTCGCGGCGCTTGGCGCCAGCGATCGCTGTGGCCGAGGCGGCCCTTCAGTATCGGGCCGAGAGGCAGCGTTCTCCCTCGGTAACAACTCGTCCGACTCAGCGACGGCCTGCTGCGTCGGAGTCGATGCGTGAGTCGAAGTAGCTGGTGGTTGTGGGCCAGAACAACGACACCACGGCGATGAGGATCAGGCCTCGACCAAGAACCCCGGCAGCGAATCCGAACCCCGGCGTAGGTGCACCAGGCTGTGGGGCCAAAACTTGGAATGCGGCCTTGGTCAGTTCGACGATGGTGAAGAGACTTAACAGCGCCAGCAGGGTCCGGGCCCACCAACGGCCCGCGCGCATCCGAGCTAGAGCCAGTGCGACAAGCCCCAGCATGGCGACTCGCACCACGAAGGCGATCACGAGCCCGGCCACGGAAGGCCATCTCATGAGCGGTTCGAACAAAGGGCGGAACAGATCGTGGTAGGTCACCCACGCGGGGTTTGGATCGAATGTAAAGAGCCAGGACAACGCGACGCCGGCGACCAGGAGCCAGAATGCCTGGGTGACCGCCGCCGGACGCACAGCGGACACGTCCGGTTCGGCGGGCCCTGAAACCCGCGGTGACTCGCTGGGCCACCACAGCAGTAACACGGCGGTGAGCAAGGTGGCGATGACCGATGCGACGCTCAGGATGGACGCAGCGAGTGTCAGTTGATTGACCGCGTCTGTCATGACCGTCATTGCCGCGGCGACGGCGTTGATACAGACCACAGCGACCAGGATGAGCGTCCAGGTTCCCCCGCCGCGATGCGCCAGAATCGCCATGCCGAGCAGCGCCGTCAGTGTGACGGCGAACAGGCTCGCGAGCTGTGGCACTGGCTCGGTCAGGGTCACCTGGCTGAGTGCACGCCACACCACTTCCGCAGTGTCGTCGTGGGTCCGGTCGATGTAGCGGTCCGGCGCGTCGACGCTGGCGAAAAACCAGATCACACCGTTGAGCGCCACCGAGGTGACCACGCACCGGATGACACGAAGCAGTACCCGGCGTCGATCCGGGTGGTGAGTCGGGTCTCGCTTGGTCACGTCCGTCACGCTGCCAACCACCCCTCCGGAACCAGGGCAGCATCAGCCCCGCCTACCGGGGGCGGACACACTCGATTCGAACCCACATTGATCACGTGTCGGATGCTAGAAGGCCCGCGTGACAAGATTCAGACACTCCCGCGACAGCCACGGCTTGTACACGTTTGCCGCCGCGCTCGTTGGAGCATAGGGAGGGGGCGTTCGTGGCCGAAGACAACAGAAGATCGGCAACGCTTCATGAGCCCCGCAGTCCGCCGCTCACTGGCCCGGGCAGCCACGGCCATGGCGAGTCGTTGACCCATCGCTGGAGACGATCACGAGCAGCTGCCGGCGGCGCGATCCCTACGGCTCGTCCCAGGTGAGTCAGTCATTTCGCGCCGGCCGGCTACGTTCTCGGTAGCGCCTTCCACGGATCGTGTGCCGCCCGGAAAGTCATCGCGCCAGGTCATACTGGACAGTACGTCTACACGGTCACCACGTGCTCGGGCTTTTTGTGAGTAGTGCAATCATGGTGGTCCAGTCGAGCGGCGGTGTTTCGGCCGGTGCGGGCGTTCCGGGATTCTGGGGTAAGAGGGTTTGATCGGCGATGACCGTGCCGATGCGGTGGAAATAATCGGCGGATATCCCAAGTGACTGGACGTGATGGGCAACTCCGGCGCGCAGTCGGGTTGCGTCGTGATGGTGACCGAGGAGTGCCAGCGCTGGTGCCGCGGTATCCAGCACGGCCAGAGCAAAGACTTGGTCGCCATCGGCTTGGAACGCGTGGAAGGCGTCGCGCAGCTGGCTGAGGGCGTGCGCGCCTCGAGTGTGTGAATCGGCGATGGCGGATGCGTCGTGCAGGGTGTCCCAGCCGCGGAACAGGTTCGCGCATCCAGTGCCCCAACTGTTGCCGCATTTCGAGGCTCGGTTCGCGGCCGCCTCGAGTGCCCGCTGTCCTTGTGCTGATCGCCCTTGTTGGAGCAAGGTGGCACCGAGAGCGAGCTCGCCGCCGGCGACCAGCCATTCTTGCTCCAGCTCTCGGCCCACGGTGATCATTCGGCCTGCCACATCGCGGGTGGCGTCGATGGCCTGAAGCCTGATCAGGTTGATGGAGAGGTGGGCAAGCGCGAGGCCGTGCAGCGCACGGTGTTCGTGGTCGTCAGCTGCGCTGGACCAGGCCAGGATGTCTCGGTAGTCGCGCTGAACGGTCGAAATGTCCTCGGAGATGGGTCGGAGGATGATTTGGGCGAGGCGGGCGTATCCCCGGTCGAGCGGTGGGGCGTCGGGGGCGGCGCGTAGAGCGGCATCGAGCAGCTGGAGTGCCTCGCTGGGATGCCCTCCTCGATACCAGAACCAGTTGAGCCTCCCGATGGTGCGCAGCGCGGCGGGCGGATCGTCGATCAGGTCGCGTTCAATGGCTGACCGCAGGTTGGGCAGCTCCTGGGTCAGCTGCCGCATGGCGTGGCCCGCCCGCGACGTGGTGGATTCGGCCGCACAGTGCTCGACCAGCTCGTGCACCCAGTCGGCGTGGCCTTGGCGGGATGCGGCCGGGTCGGGGTCATGTTCGCGGCAGTAGGCGCGCAGCGTGTGCAGGAGCCGGTAGCGGGCTGGGGTCATGGTGGTATCCGCGATGACGACCGAGCGCGTGACCAGCGCGGAGAGAGATTCGATCATTGACGTGCCGGTGGGCTGTACCGCGTAGGCCATTTCCATGGTGAAGCCGCCTTCGAACGGCCACAGGCGAGACAGCAGCGCCCGGTCCGTGTCCGGGAGCTGCTCGACACTCCAGGCGATCGCGGCGCTCAGGGTGGTGTGCGGGGTGAGCGAGCCGCGGGGCACCGGGCCCAGGAGGGCGAAGCTGTCGTCGATCCGCTCGGCGATCTCGGCGAGGCCGAGGACTCTGGCACGGGCCGCGGCCAGTTCGAGCGCGAGTGGGAGCCCGTCCAGCGACGCGCACACCTGGCGGGCGGCCGCGCGTTCCCGTTCGCTGGGGCTCCACCCCCTGCGGACCGCGCGCACCCGGTCCAGCAGCAGGGTTACCGCCGGCCCGTCGGCGCCGTCCTGGTCGGTCAAGGGCAGTGGCCCGATCGGCACGGTGACCTCGCCGTCCAACCCGAGCGGTTCGCGGCTGGTGACCAGAATGCGCACCCCGGGGCAGCTGGTGAGCACGTCGAGTACCAGTCGCCCGGCCTGCTCGATGAGGTGTTCGCAGTTGTCCAGGACCAGGAGGCCGGAGCGGGTGGCGAGCGCCCGGATGAGTGCCGCCCGGGGGTCGCGTTCGAGCCTGAGCACGCCGACCGCGTCGGCCACCGCATGGATGAGCGCCTCGCCTCGGTTCACGTCCGCGAGCCGGACCAGCCATGGGCGCTCGCCGGCCGGCCGGCGTGACAGGTACTCGGTTGCCAGCCGCGTCTTGCCTACGCCGGCTGGCCCGACCAGTGTTACCAGGCGCCGGGTCGCTGCTGCGTCGGCGAGTGCACGCATGTCCTCGTCCCGGCCGACGAACGAGGAGATCGGCCAGCTACCGCCCGTTACAGCGCCATTGCCCTCGCCGGCGCGGTCGAGCTGATCGGCCCCGACGAGCGGGGCTGGCCCGGCCGGTAGGAGGTGGGGGTCTTGCGCGAGCACCCGCTGTTCCATCTGTTGCAGCGCGGGGCCCGGGTCGATACCCAGGTCCTCGGCCAGCCGGGCGCGCGCGCGGCGCAGCGCAGCGAGTGCGTCGCCTTGGCGCCCGGACCGGTAGAGCCCCAGGACCAGCAGTTCCCACAGCCGCTCGCGATACGGACTGCGGCTAGTGACGCTCTCCAATTCGCTGACCGCGTCGAGGTGCTCGCCAATAACCAGCAGGGCTGCCAATCGCTCCTCGGTAGCGACCTCGCGCAGCCCCGTCAGCTCGGCGCGCGCAGCGGCGATCTCGTCGACGTCGCCGAGGTCGGCATAGGGCTCGCCGCGCCATAGTGACAGCGCTTCGGTCAGTTCTCGCGCCGCGTCGCTGGCGCGGCCATGAGCAGCGTGTTCGCGGCCCAGCCGCACCTGGCTGATGAACCGTGCCGAGTCCGTCATGTCCGGTCCCAGCCGCAGCACATACCCGGATCCGTGCCGGCGCAATACGGTGTGGTGCTCCCCCAGCGCCTTGCGCAGCCGAGACGTGTAGGCCCGCAGCGCGGCTGTGGGTTGCAACGGCTTCTGCTCGCCCCACAGCAGTTCACTGAGTCGTTCATCGGACACTACGCTGCCCCGCGCGGCGATCAGGGCGGTGAGCAAGCGGCGCGGAAGCCGCCCGCCCAGCTCTACCGCCTGGCCCTCCATCTCGGCTTCGGTGGGTCCGAGAACCCGCAGAGCGAGCACTCGGAGAGCATACAAATGCTGAACTGCCAACCGTACCCCCCAGTAGCGACGCGTCCGCGTACGATGTCGGCGCGGTGTGGTCGGCTCGGGACGCGTCCATGCCGCCGTGCGTGATGCCACAGCGGGGAACAGGGCCAGCACGCGCCGCGCCGCAGTGGCCAGGCGGCCGTGGCAGCAAGGCGGATCGGCTCCGCGCATGCCTCGACGCTGCACCTTCAGATCGGCCGCTCACCCGGGGTCGACGCAGGCGGCCAGTCCGTCTCGTCATTTCTCTACCCAATCTCGGATGTCACGCAACGATGGACCCGGAACATCGCCGCCATTCCGCCGCGGCTGGCGGCCCCCGCGTTCTCGCGGCATAGTTCGGGCCGCCGTTCGTTCCGGAAGGATCCCCTGAAGTACCGCGCTATTTTGATGTGCGGAAGTGGATCTGCGCGGACGGTAGGAAAGCACACACAATGGCCACCACAGCCAACGACCCCGCAATGATCGAGATAATTCCGTTCACTGACGGCAGCGCAATCGAATCGCTGGTTATCACCAGATAGATGACCTCGAGGGAAGCGAGCCAAGCCATCCCGGTGCGTGCCCAGCCGTGACCAGCGCGCATCTTGACCGATTGCCACACCCAGAGTAGGTCAAACACTAAGGAGACCATCACGAGTGCAACGGCGTGGCCAGCAGGGAGAATCGTCGCCTGGGCTATGTGAGGCGAAACGCAGGCCAACTGGGACTGACCTAGCGCGTTAACCAGCTGGCCCTCCCGCCGCATCCCACCAATAGGGTTGCAGGTCATTGCTGTCAGGTATGGGACAAGCACGTTGACGAAGAAGAGTTCCGCATGAGCGATCGCGAGCAGGAACGCCCGGTCGATAACATCGGGCCGATGAGCCCGCCTATCCCCCCTCATGCCATACCCCACCGCGAGCTCACCTCCTTGAGGATCAAAGCAGAAAGGTCACCACCGGATAGGACATGAAAGGGCGCTATCTTCGATTCGGCCACAGTCAGAAGGCTAGACAACGCGAGTGCCAACGATCTGACAGTTCCGTGACAGACGGCTTGTCCACTAGCTCAACCAGCAGCCTCAGACTTCCGGTCCCGACGACGCAAATCCGTGCCGACTCTCATCAGTCGGATGATCAGTGCGTTGGCAGGCGACTGGTGGAGGGTGGGCGTTGCGACACCGGGAGATGCGCTATCCGCCGTGCCGCGGTGGTGATCACGAGGCGTCCCAGCCAAGCAGCTCGATCAATTCCGCCCAGCTGAGCGGCGAAGCGCCACGGTCGAGCTCGCCGGCGGGTTCGGGCAGGGGCGGAAAGTCTCCGACCAAGACCCCGACGCGCTGGAGGTACGCGGTCGGCACACCGAGGGTCTTGAGGTGAGCGGCCACCCCAGCGCGCAGCGCGGCTGCATCGGCGTGCCGTTCGGTGAGGGTGAGCGCGAGCGCGGCGGTGCCGAGGACGGCCGGGGACAGGATCCGGTCCGCGTCGGCGTGGAACGCGTGGAACGCCAGCCGCAGCTGAGCGAGGGCCTGCTCGCCTCGGGTGTGCGGGTCCGACGCTGAGGCGGTGCCGTTCAGGGTGTCTGAGCCGCGGAACAGGTGCGCGCATCCGGCGACCCAGCGGTAGCCGGACTGGCTGGCCCGCGCGGCCGCGTCGGCCAGGGCCCGCTGTCCCTCTTCTGATCGTCCCTCGAGCAGCAAAGCCGCGCCACAGACCATCTCCCCACCGGCGATCAGCCAGTCCTGTCCCAGCTCTCGGCCGGTCGCGATCGCCTGCTGGCCGGCGTCACGGGTGGCCTCCGCGGCCTTGGCTCTGATCAAGTTCATCCCGATGTGCAGCTGCGTCAAGCCGTACAACTCGCGATGTTGGCGGTCGTCCGACTCAGCGGAGCACGCCAGCACGTCCCGATAAGCCCGCCGCACCCCGCTGAGGGTGTCCGGCAGTAGGCTGACGGAGATCAGTGCGAGCCGAGCGTGCCCACGGTCGAGGGCCGCGGCGTCGGGCGCGGCTTTGAGCGCGGCCTCCAGCAGCTGTCGCCCCTCGCCGACGTGTCCTCTTCGTTGCCAGAACCAGTTGAGCCGCCCGGCTACCCGCAGCGCGGCCGAGGGATCGTGGACCAGGTCGTGATCGATCGCCGCCCGCAGGTTGGGCAGCTCCTGGGTGAGTTGGCGCATCGCGGCGCCGGCGCTGACCGTGGTGAACTCGGCCGCGCGGCGCTCGACCAGTTCGCGGACCCAGCGGGCGTGTGCCTTGCGGCTCGACGAAGCGTCCGTGTCGTGCTCTCGGCAATAGGCCCGCAGGGTCTCCAGCATCCGATAGCGAGCAGGCAGCACGGTGGTGTCGGCGGTGACCACGGAGCGGGTGATCAGAGTGTCCATCGAGTCGATCGCCGAGGCGTCGGTGGGGCGGACCGCGTCGGCGGCCTCGAGGCAGAAGCCGCCCTCAAAGGCCCACAACCGGTCACACAGCGCCCGCTCGGGCGCGCCGAGCTGGTCGACGCTCCAGGCGATCGCGGCGCGCAGCGTGGCGTGCGGGTTCAACGCGCCGCGGGGAACACCGCCCAGCAGGCCGAACCTGTCGTCCAGACGCTGCGCAATCTCCCCCAAACTCATCACCCGAGTCCTCGCCGCGGCCAGCTCGATGGCCAGCGGCAGGCCGTCCAGCGCGGTGCACACCTGCTCAGCGTGCACCCGCTCGGCCGCTGTGGGTGTCCAGCCGGGTCGGGCGGCGCGCACCCGGTCGAACAACAGCGCCACCGCTGGCGGCTCGCCGCCCTCACTGCAGCGGGCGGGTAACGGATCCACCGTCAGCAGCGCCTCCCCGTCCACTCCCAGCGCCTCGCGGCTCGTAGCCAGAATCCCCAGCCCCGGACACCGCTCGAGCAGCCGCTGGGTCAGTGCCGCGACGGGCTCGACCAGATGCTCGCAGTTGTCAAGCACGAGCAGCCCAGGCCGGGCTTTCAATGCGTGGACCAGCCGCTGTTGCGGGTCGTCCCCCGCCAGGTCCAGCGCACCTACCGCTTCGGACACCACATTGGCCAGCAACGCGGGGTGGCTGACGTCGGCCAACCGCGCCATCCACAGCCCACCCGCACCCGCACAGGTCGCCAGAAACTCAATCGCCAACCTCGTCTTGCCCACCCCGGCCGGCCCCACCAAGGTGACCAGCCGATGCCCGGCCATCGCCGCCCCAACAGCGTCGAGGTCGTCGCCCCGACCGAAGAGAGCCGTCAACGGCCACACCATGCCAGCCGGACCGGCGTCGGGCCTGCTGCGCGGCGCGGCCTCCAGACCGGGATCCTGGGCCAGCACCCTCTGCTCCAGTTCCCGCAGACCAGGGCCCGGATCAATGCCCAGCCCCTCGGCCAGGTGGGTGCGGACTCCACGCAGCGCGGCGAGCGCGTCGGCTTGTCGACCACAGCGGTACAGTCCCACGACCAGCAGCTCCCACAGCCGCTCCCGATAAGGGTTCTGCCGTACCGCGGCCTCGAGTTCGCTCACCGCGCCGAGGTGATCCCCGGCGGCGAGCCGGGCGCCCATCTGCTCCTCGACCGCGTTCTCCCGCAGGCACGCCAGCCCGCTGCGCGCCGCCTCGATCTCCTCGGCGTCCCCTAACTCGGCATACGGATCGCCTCGCCACAGCGACAGTGCCTCGGCCAGTACCCGCTCGGCGTCATCGAACCGGCCGCGCGCGACGAGCTCGCGCCCCCGTGCCACCTCGCGGGTGAACCGCGCGACGTCGGTCGTATAGGGCTCCAACCGCAGCGCATACCCAAAACCGTGCCTGCGCAGCGCCACCTGCCCGTGTACGCCCAGTGTCCTGCGCAGCCGGGACGTGTAGGCGCGCAGAGCGGCGGTGGCCTGCAGCGGCCGGTCCCGGCCCCACACCAGCTCAGCCAGACAATCATCGGAGACCGTCCGTCCGTCCGCGGCGATCAGTGCGGTGAGCAGCCGGCGAGGCAACCGCCCGCCGAGCTCCACCGGCCGTCCTCCGGCAACGACCTCGGTCGGCCCGAGAACCCTGAACTCGACTGGGCGCTCAGGATCACCCACGCGGGGATCGGGGCGCCTGTTCCGGTGCGCGACGGTTTCAGCGCTCCGCGTCGATTGCTCGAGGCCCGGCATACCCGACTCCTTGTTGTGCTCGCCTGCCCTGACCGTTCTCGGATCTCGCCGCGTCGCTGGGTCGTGCATCCCGATCTGGTTGGCACGATGCCAACCCGGGCCCGCAAAGGCCACCGCCCCGCGTCGACCACGTCCGTGAATACGTTAGACGTCCGATGACTTTCGTCATCGCGCTTTAAGCTCGCTGAGGACGTGCGGCAGGGTTCACTCTCAGGATCGGCGAGCGGGTGTTATACCATTTTGCGCTGTGACCGGGGCCGCAGGCCCGAACATTGCGGTCGCGAACCTGAGAACTGCCTTGACCCGACGTCTACGCCCGGTGCCGAATCCCTCACCGAAGTCGCAGAGCAACCCTCGCGCTCACTTGGCGCTGATGGCCCGCAGCTCTCCGGTGACAGGGTGCCCGCGCCGGGAATGCCGCGTTCGATCACGAATTTCGGCATGTTCGCTCCGTTCTCGGCTCGCCCGACCCGCTGGTGGGCGTTCGTTGGGGCAGCCTCAGTCGGCACCGTGTGAGCTACCGTGTGAGCGCCGCGGTCTTGGGCGCCTTGCGGCGTGGGTGGGTTGGAGATCCCAGGCGTTGTACGTGTTCTTCGCATTCAAAATGCGCGCTGGTCGCAATTGGACACGGTTCGCGCTTACGGTGCTCGGTGTGATCCAGGCTCCTCGGTAGGCCGAGTCCCCCGGACCGCGCGGCCGGTAGCGGATCGCCTCGCCTTGCGTTGCCGTGGAGCGAGCCTGACGAGTCGACGTAGGGCGGCTGGCCGCAGCATTGCGCTGGGTGGGTCGAGCATGCCGGCTACCCGCAGGAACTGCTCGGAGAGCAGCGGATCGCGGGTGGCGGCCCGGAGGTATCGGTCGGAGACGGCGCTGGCGATTCGGTCGGCCAGGGCGAGCGGTACGGCCTCCGCGCCCAGCAACGCCCGGTCGGCGGTGGCGGCGAACCGCCAGGCGAGATCGATCGGCGGGGCGCAGGCCCGAAAAAACCGCTGGGGAAGATCGTCCGTGCCGATGCGCAAGCAGTCGGCGAGGGCTACCGCTTCGAACGCCGCGAGCGTCATCCCGTGACCATAGGTGGGGTTGATGCAGCAGAGCGCGTCGCCGACCGCGATCAAACCGGCCGGGAGGCTGCGCATCCGGTCAAAGCGTCGCCACCGGCTTACCGGGAAGCGGTACCTGGCCACCCGAGAGAGCGCCTCGGCCCCCGCCAGCGCCTCGGCGATATGTGCCGGAGCCATGTGCCGCACACACGAAAGCAGCTGGGCTGGTTCAAGGGGCAGGCGATGTCCCGCGACCCCGAACACGGTGAATTCCCAGCTGTTGTTCTCGTGCTGAAACAGGCCGAGACCGACCGGAGCGCCGGGCTGAGCGCCGATGACGACCAACTTCTCCCGCAGCCGACCGGGCGGCATCCGTACCAGCTGCGTTGCGTAGCTGACTCCGACCGGGATGGAGAGTTCGGTCGGCCGGCGGTATCCCAACCTCTCAAGCCAGGTTGAGGTGCGGGCGGCACGACCAGCCGCATCGACGACCAGATCGGCCGCCAACATCTGGGGAGAGCCCGAGGCCCGCGCAATGACGCGCACGCCCGTCACGCGATCGCCGGCCGAGTTGCTGACCAGGCTGTCGACGGTGTGATCGCCGACCATCCGCGGGTTGGACAGTGCCCGCACCGCGCGGCGCACCTGCCACTCCAGGCGTGGCCGGCTCGGTAGATAGACCTCCATCCGACGCGTGGGCGCAGCGCGGGTGTCCAGCACGTGGCCGCCGGGACAGAAGTGGATTTCGGACAGGTCGTCGCGCACTACCGGCACACCCGCCGCCTCTAGTTCTCCGAGAAGCCCGGGGAACATCTGGCCGAGGAGCTCGCCTCCGCGCGGCAGCAGCAGGTGTCCGTGCTCACCCTGCGGAACACCGCGCCGATGTTCCGGCAGCTCGGGGAGAAGGTCCCGGTCGAACACGGTCACCTGGTCGTAGAAGTCCGCCAGCACCCGGGCGGCGAGCAGCCCGCTCATGCTGGCCCCGATCACGACCGCGTGCCGGCCGGCTGTGGCCATGACGCCCCCCGTATGAGGTCGCATCCCGCGGGCGGGATTGCATTTGATGGGAAGCCCTGTCCGCACCGCCGCGATTCCTACGACGAACTAGGCGGGATCTTGCACTGTGCACCGTCGGGCTGCGCGTGTTGTGGGTGCGTCTGCAGTAGGTGGTCGAATAGGGCAGCCGCTGAAGGGTCAATGGGGCGTGATGTTGGGCGGCCCAGTTCGGCCCGTGCCGTCACCGCCGGCGCGCAGGTCCTCGATGCGGCGGCTGAGCCGCCGCGGCCACCAAAATGAGTATCCGAACATGCCGGCACAAAGCGCGACGGCGAGCCAGTACCAGGCGGACGTGGTGATCGCCGCGAAGCCCACCATCGCACAGGCGAGCAGAGCGAACACTCGCCCTCTGGTAATCCGCTCGAGGGTACGGACGGCGAGCTGGTAGGCCTGTTGCCGGGTCTCCGGATCCGTCGGCACCGGCCCCCGCTGCGAAGCACGCCGCGCACGCCGCAGTTGCTCCGTGGACACCGCCGCGCCCAGGACCGCACGCTCCCGGCGTGCTTGCCACGCAATGAACGAACCCACGATGGCACCAAACAACGTCCCACTGATCAACGCGCCGCCCCAGTCGAAACCCGAGCCCACGAAACCGGTCCCCACACCAAACGGCACTCCACAAATCAACGAATATACCCACCATGGGGCATTCTCGAGCGAGACACGCACGGACATCATCCTCCGTCGCTGGTCGATGTGTACCACATCAAAAGGTCGTCGACTGTTGTAGTCGGGCACCATAGACGCTCAAGTAGCATTACTTGTGACAGTAGGCATAGAGAGCAATCGGAAATCGCTGTCACAAATCTGCACGGTCTCTGTCACACCGGCAGCCTAGGTTCTCTGGCGAAATCACAGCAAACCCGAGCGCGCTCGACGGGTGCTGGAGTACCGCCGACCCCTATGCGCGAATCTATGCTCCCCAACAGGCGGTGCGGTCGCGCCGGATCCGTCGAATCTAGTTTGGATCTGATGTCTGGAGGAATTATGGCAGCGAATCACAACTTGAGGTAGAGGGCGGCTCGCAAGTCCTGACCCGACTGCTCGGAATGCTGCTGATACCGCGAACAAGGTATCCAACCCGCGCCAAGATCACGATCGCGGAAGCCGACGGCGGCACCTCTGTCGAAGCAACGATTGAGAACCGGAAGCTACCTCTCTTTATCATCGATCCGATCGCGGCATCTCGGTACAACAACTGTTTCGAGATCTGGCTGGATGAACTGGGAACCGCGCTTTCGGCCAAACCACCACACATGGGCTGACCTCACTCTCGGCGCGGCGTGTTACGCCCGCCGGAACGACAGCAGCGCCGACCGAACGGCGGACTCGTAACGGATGTAACCGGTCGCGGTCATTGTCGCGGTCACGACGTAAGAATCGCCGGCATCGAGGACCAGCAGCTGCATATTCCGGAGCGAACCGGTCCCAGGTACATCGTAGGTGCCGCCAATAAGACGGGCTGTCCGGCCGTCAGAAAGGGTCACCGGCACGTCCGTCGTGCGCCTGTAGTTCAGCGCGTGATCCGGACCGGCCTGGCTGGCGTCCTCGACACCCTGCTCGGGGCTTCCCGTGCGAGGCGTAACGGTGACGTCGATGTTGGTGGCGAACGGTTTCTGTCCCGTGGTGTCCAGGTCCGAAGCCACGAACATGACCATCCCGTGCTGGCCTTGGGGATCAACGCTTCTGCAGGTCCACCCCGCTGGCAGGGCGATTCGGTAACCGCTCGCGGCCTGCGCGACCGAAGCTGACACCGCGGCGTCCGTGGAGCTCACCGGCGTCGACGGTGCTACCGGCGTGCTGGGTGCGGGCGAGCACCCCACAACACCCAATCCCACCGCGGCCAACAGCACGAGCAGCCGAACCGCCGACGTTATCGCGGCAACGTTGCCCTTCGAGGCTGGCGTGTGTGGCCGAACAACTCGCCTACACAGATTCCCGACGCCAAGAAAGAGACCATATTCATTTCTGGCGTGGACAGATCTCGACTCGCGGAGTTCATTCTTACGGTGTTTCACAAGTCCTCACATTAGGGCGTAGAAGATACAAAGCGTCGACAAACCATGATGGTAATTAGGGCCGCTCGGATAGGGGCAGACACCCCCACCCGAGCTGGCGATACCAGTTACCGGCTCCATCTGATCCTTACGACGGGCTCGGCGGTATCTTGCACCGCGAGCCCTCGGGAGGCCGGGCCAAGTCGGTGAGGTACTCGGCCACGATGTCATCCACGCAGGGGCTCATGCCCTCGAGTGCGACCGTGTGTTGGCTGCCCTCGGCGGTCAGCAACCGAGCGCCTAGCGCTCGGGCCAGGTTGACTCCGGCTTGATAGGGAGTGGCCGGGTCGCCGGTGGTTGAGACGACCACCACCTGAGGCAGGCCCACCACATTGGGCTGGTGCGGGCGGCTGGTCGGTGGCACCGGCCAGAACGCGCACACGTCAGGCGTTGGGTCCGGGCCGTACCCGAGGTCGGTGAACGGCGCGGCGGCCAGCCAGCGCTTGCTCGTGTCAAGCAGGACCGCGGGGTCGGTAAGGCGCTCGTCGTCCACACAGTGGATTACCGCGAGGTCGTCGTTCTTCCCGCTGTAGGTTCCATCGGAGCGGCGGCCGTCGTAGTCATCGGCGAGCTGCATCAGGGTTTCGCCATGGCCCGCGGCGAGTTCGGTGAGCCCTTGCCGGAGCTTCTCCCAGCCCCACGGGCCATACAGCAATGCCGCTAAGTTAAGGTCTTGATGTTGTAGATGTGGATCTTTGGTGCGCTGGGGTACCGGCGGCCGTGGTGTT